>Ga0209188_1000409_pt1 | contig 41959 bp, 38 predicted proteins | sample C_130625_EF_Meta_FD_187307 | JGI IMG/M metagenome (GOLD analysis project Ga0209188, IMG submission 187307) | Freshwater microbial communities from Lake Croche, Canada to study carbon cycling - C_130625_EF_MetaG (SPAdes) (version 2) | ecosystem: Environmental > Aquatic > Freshwater > Lake...
CGATGCCCGGGCCGCGGCCCTCAACATCGTCCCGTCGAGCACCGGTGCGGCACGGGCCGTCGGCCTCGTCATCCCCGCTCTCCAGGGGAAGTTCACCGGTATGGCGTTCCGCGTGCCGACGCCGACGGTGAGCGTCGTCGACTTCACGGCGATCCTCAACAAGGAAGCCTCGCCGGCTGACATCAACGCGGTGATGAAGAAGGCAGCCGAAGGCCCCCTCAAGGGAATCCTCCGCTACACCGACAAGGAGCTGGTCTCCACCGACCTCAAGGGGGATCCGCACAGCTCGATCTTCTCGGCCGTTGACACGATCGGCTTGGGCAACTTCGTCAAGGTCGTCAGCTGGTACGACAACGAGTGGGGCTATTCCAACCGTGTCGCCGACCTCCTCAACTTCCTCGAGGATCGTGGCCTCTGATTTGGCCCGACGGGCGAAGCAGAATCTTCGGCGGGGCGTCGCACGGCGGCGCCCCGCTTTTTTTCACCGTCGTGAGCGGAAGAGCCCGCGGACCGAGCACGAGGTCAGTCGGCGGGCTGGGCCCGCGTCGCGCCGGAAGACTGCACCGACACCGGCACGTCGACCCGGTGGACGCTGCCGTCGAACGTCGTCATCACGACGTGCACATGGACTGTCGACGACTGGGGCGGGGGCCCGGGCCAGCGGAGGAGAAAGTGGAGCCCACGGGCCCGTGACGTGCGGCGGAAATGCCCCTGGGCCTCGGCCTCGGGGATGTCCCAGCGGGCGATGCAGCCCCCCTCGCCGGGGTCGGTCGGCTCCGCCGGAACCATTCCCGCGCCCGGCGGCACGGCGGGATCGTTGACGAACAGCACGATGTCCCCGGCAGCGGTGACAAGGCGCTCGTCGGCATCGCGTGGCTCGACGACGATCGCCAGCCCCTCGGCCACGCCATCGCCATCGGCATCGAAGCACTCCGTCCGCGCGGGGTTGACGACGAGATGGCTGATCCGCGCCTCGCCGGCAAGGCTCTCCTCGAACGAAAGCCTTCGCACGGCAGGCGCCTTCCCGGCGCTGGGGAGCGGGGGAACGCCGTCGAGCTTCGGCGGCACCATCCCCCCCGGCGGGACCAACGGAGACGCCGGCGGCGGCGTGAGGGGTGGGGGAAGCGTCGGGGTCGATGACGGGGCGCTCCCGGGCCCGAAGCGGAGGCCCCTCGGCGCGGCACCGGAGCCCCCGGGCGCCGTCAACCCCGGCACCGACACGTTGGGCAGCGGAGGAGGGGGGACGAACGTCGGCGCCGAAGAAGCTCGCGCCGGGGCGGACGATCGGTCGCCGATCCCCAATTGCCTCCGCAGGCTCTCGTTCTCCCCTGCCGTCCGCTCCAATCGAGCACTCCTCGACTGGAGCTGATCCTGGAGGTGGTAGATCTGATCTTCCTGCATCCGCAGCTCCCGCTCGAGGAGTTGCTGGTTGAGGTCGGTCTTGCAGCCAGCGAGCGCCAGAAAAACGCCGGCCCACGCGGCAGCAGGGCACGCCACTCCCCGGCGGGATGCGCGGATCAGTCGCGCCCTTTGATGGGCCTGCGTGCTCCCAGTGGACCTGTGCATGATGCGCCTCCTGCGCCTCAGGCGGTCTGTGCCACGACGATCCCCCGGTCCTCCGGACCGGTCACGCCCGCCGTCAGGTGACGCTCTTGACCGTCGGCATCCTGTCGATCACCTCGTCGATGAGTCCGTATTCGCGGGCCTTCTCAGCGGCCATGAAGTTGTCTCGGTCGGTGTGCTTCTCGATCTCGTCGAGCGGCTGGCCGGTGTGCTTTTGGAGGATCATGTTGAGCCGCTGCTTGATGTAGCGGAACTCCTTGGCGTGGATCATGATCTCCTCCGCCGTTCCCTCCATGCCGGCCAGCGGTTGGTGGATCATGATCCGAGAGTTCGGCAGAGCACGCCGCTTCCCCTTGGCGCCCGCCGTGAGGAGCACCGCCCCCATCGAGGCACATTGACCGATGCAGTAGGTGGCGACGTCGCAGGTCACGAACTGCATCGTGTCGTAGATCGCCAACCCGGCCGTGACGCTACCGCCCGGGCTGTTGATGTAGAGGTGGATGTCGGACTTCGGGTCATCAGATTGCAGAAAGAGCAACTGCGCGACGATCGCGTTGGCAACCTCGTCGTTGACCTGACTGCCGAGGAAGATGATCCGGTCCTTGAGCAGGCGACTGTAAATGTCCATCGCCCGCTCTTCGCGGCCGCTCTTCTCAATGACGTAAGGGATGAGAGGCATCGGTCAGTCCTTCTCCTTGTCGTCGCCGGTCACAGGGGGCTTGGTGAGGATCTCGTCGACGAGACCGTATTCCTTCGACTCGATGGCGGAAAGATAGCGATCACGGTCGGTGTCCCTGGCGATCCGCTCGAGCGGTTGCCCGGTGTGATCCGCCAAAATCTCGTTGAGGACAGCACGGGTCTTGAGGATCTCGTCGGCCTGGATCTCGATGTCGCTCACCTGCCCGCCGACCTGGCCGTAGGGCTGGTGGATCATCACCTTGGAATGCGGCAGGGCGAAACGCTTCCCCTTGGCGCCACCGGCGAGCAGGACGGCCCCGCCACTGGCGGCGATCCCCACGCAGTAGGTTGCCACCGGGCAGGAGAGGATCTGCATCGTGTCGTAGATCGCCATCGTCGCCGTGACGCTGCCGCCAGGCGAGTTGATGTAGAAGTGGATGTCTTTGCGCCGGTTGTCGCTCTGGAGGTAGAGCAGTTTCATCACCAGTTCGTTGGCGTTCCCATCGTAGATCTCCCCCTGGAGGAGGATGATCCGATTCTCGAGAAGCAGGTCACCGAGCGTCATCTGCCGCTGCCGCTGGTAGTCGCGGGAGGCGCTGGAGGCGCTGGACGAGCGCGGATCGAAGGAACGGTCGTGCATGGTGGGGGCCCGGGAGGGGACGCTGGACGAACGAACGGGAACCGGGGACGAAGAAGCAGGGGCTCTAGCGCCGCGGGGCACGCACCGCAGAGGCCTCGGCATGATTGGCAGTCGGGATCGCGTCATCCCCCACGACCTCACCGCAGACCGCGTGGTCGACCGCGTCGGCGTCGGGCTTGGGGAACTCGAAGGGAGTGTCGGCAAACGTAGCGCTGGTCGTGATCAAGTCGAGGGTCTTGCGCTCGATGATCTGATTGCGGAGGACGTCCATCAGACCACGCTTCTCGAGGCTGGCACGCACCCGACGGGGCGACTCGCCCGACTGCGCGGCGATCGCGCGGATCTCCTCGTCGTAGTCGGCTCCGGTCTCCGCGATCGATTCCTCCTCGGCGATCCGCTCGAGGATGAAGTGCTCCTTGAGGGCCTTGGCGGTGCTCGCCATCACCGACTGCCGCAGCTGGTTGACATGGCGGCGAATCGAATCGTCATCGAAGCCGCTGCGACGCAGTTCGAGGATCGCCCGCTCCAGCTCACGCTGGCTCTGACGGCGGAGGAGATCGGGAGGGAGATCCCAGTTCGCCGAAGCGGTCAGCGCACTGGCGACCTGCTTGCGGACCTCACGGCGCTGATGCCAGGCAAGCTGCCCGTCGAGTTGCCCGCGGATGGCGGCACGGAGGGCGTCGGCATCGGCGAACGGCCCGAGTTCACCGAGGACCTCCTCGTTGAGCTCCGGCAACTCGAGCTTCTTCACCTCGACCACCGTCAGCTCCATGGTGACTTCCTTGCCGCGGAGGGCCTCGACGGCAGCTTCGCTCGAGATGGTCACCGGCACCGTCACCGGCTTGCCCGGCTTGGCCTTGGCAACGAGCTTGGCGAATCCCGGCAGCTCGGCATCCGCCAGCGAGAGCTTCTCGCGAACGACGATCTCGACTTCTTTGACCTCGGAAAGGACGGTGTCGCCGTCGAGAAAACGGAGGTTGGCCACGACGAGATCCCCCTCGACGGGAGCCCCGTCGTGAGGCACGAGCCGGCTGCGGTCGCGGAGGACGTTGGCGAGGGCTTCGTCGACGTCCTTGTCAGAGATCTCACGAGTCGGCCGCTTGATCGAGAGCCCCTTCCACTGCGGCATCTCGAACTCGGGGCGGACCTCGATCGCAAACTCGAACGTCATCGGCCCATCGTCAGGGAGGACGATCGCCCCGACATCGAGCTCAGGCTCGCTGATCGGCGACAGCTTCTCCGTCTCCGAAACCTGCGTCATCGCGTCGGCGAGGAGCTTGGAGCGGATCTGCTCTGAAAGCTCCGTCTTGAAGCGGCTCCCGACGAGCGCCTTCGGAGCCCGACCGGGGCGAAATCCGGGAAGATGCGCCGTGGGCACCATCTCGCCGATGCACTCGGCGTAGTAGCGGGCAATGTCCTCGCGTGGAATCGAGACACGCACCTTCCGCTGGCAGGTCGACACTTTGTCGATGGCAACGTCGAGTTTCAGCGGAGGCCGCTCTCCCGGGAGGGGGGCGGCGGACGTGGCGGAATCGAGCGCGGCAATATCAGACATGGACGCTTCCGGGACGGAGAGGGCGAGGATGAGATCGGGACTGCAAGCGGGGAATCGGGACGGCAAACTGACGAGGAGCGACACAGCGAACGACGGGAATCGTACGGCGGCCGTCCACGAAGGGCGAGGCAGACCTAACCCTACCCGTGGTTGATCGGCCGCCAGCTGACGATCCTGCCCACATCGGAAAGCAGGGCGGGAAGCGTGAGCTAGTCGGGAGCGGCAACAGCCCCCCGAAGGGAGCCAAGCCCCCCTGGAAGGTTGCCCTTCCGCGGACGGTTCAAACGGACCGGAAAGGGCAACAAGAGCGGGTGATGGGATTCGAACCCACGACAACCACGTTGGCAACGTGGTGCTCTACCAACTGAGCTACACCCGCACTGCAACAGACCGAAAACCACTCTCAGCAAAACCGTGACCGAAACCGGCCCACCGGAAACCGGTGAAAAACGATCCTAAGTTCCCGAGCATCTTACCGCGCCGGGAGGCCGGGATCACGACCGAATCAAGAAACAGACAAAAACCCTGCGGCTCTGCCGTTTCGGGCCGGCCCGGAATCGACGCTCCCTGACGGGCTCGCCGCGCGGGACCGTGGGATTCTAGGAAGGCCCAGGGGTGGCCGCAAGGTCAGCGTTCGAGGAGATGGGCATTTCGGGAGGAGGAGGAAAGAAGAACATCCATGGGCTTACAACTACAATCCGCCTGGCTTCCGGGCTTCGGCAGAAGGGGAGGGGAGGCCGTGCGGGGAGGGCTTGTGGGGGGAGAGAGATGATCGTCCGCTTCGTGGTTGTCGAGCCGGAATCGAAGAAGGGGAGCCACATGGTCCGCCTGCCGCTGCTGGTGGGCAGGAGCCGGGAGTCGAAATTCCGCATCCAGCAGGAGCGAGTCAGCCGCCGACACTGCCAGTTCACCGTCGAGGATGGGGTCGTGTTCGTCCGCGACCTCGGCTCGACCAACGGCACCCACCTCGAGGGGACGGTGGTGCCGGTCGATCATCCGATCCGCGTCCCCCCTGGGGCTCTGGTGCGGGTCGGCAGCATCGGTTTCCTTGTGGAATACGATCGCTTCGCCGAGACACCGACAGTGGAACTCCGGGTCAACGATCTGGCCGGGGCCGAAACCCTCGGGCCCGGGGGCGACGACTGCTGCGACATCGACATTCGTTTCGATGACGACGCCCCGCAAGCTCCCGTCGAGGCCGCGCCGGTCGATTCCGTCGCCGCCGCGCCCCTCCACGGGCTCCCTTCGTCGGACGACAAAACCGACGACGACGACGAGGACGAACTCCGCCGGCTGCTCGAAGGTCTCCGCTGAAACTCGGCACCACAGCCCCTGCTGCCGATGGCTCGGCACACCGGAAGCTACGGCGTCGCGGCAGGGCGACGCCCCTTTCCTTTGGCCGGCGGGGGCATGAGGGGATTGGTGAGCGTCACCTTGATCGACGAGGCGATCAGCTGCCCCTTCTGGAGATATTCACCGTCGAGCTCGACCTCGTCACCGACCCCCGCGACGGTGAGGTTTGTCGTTGCGACTTCGAGTTCTGCGTCGGCGGCGACCGGGATCTCGAAGCGGTCGCGACCGACCTGAACGGTGATCTCGTCCCCGTCGACCGACTTGATGAACCCGCTCACGAGATAGGTTCCGGCCGGCCGTTTCCCGGGCGACCGCTTCGCCTTCGGGTCGGCGAGCCCCGAGGCGTTCCCCACGACACCGGGCGTGCCCCCGCCCGGGAAAATCACCTTTGCGATCGGCTGCGTCACCTTGCCGAAGTCATCGAGATCGACGGAGCACTCGACAAACTGCTTCGGCATGAGCATCTCGCGCGCGGCGGTCCCGATGACCTCGACAGTGGCGCCGGGTGCGGCAGCCACGACCCACAGGTCTCCGGTGTTCTTGAGCCGAACCTGGAGCCGGCCCGGAGCGATCGCCATCACCGTCCCCACCCGATCGGCCCGATCGAGCCGCTGCGGCCCTGCCGGCTGGGCGAGCGACGGACCCGCGCCGAACAGCAGCCCCAGGACGGCGGACAGGATCATCCGCCAGCCGGCGGCAATCCCTCCGAATCCCCCCGACGCACGGTGCAGCGCGCATGATCGAGGAAAACCGGTCCCAAAATCGCCAGATAATCCGCCGCGACCGTCCATTTGGTGATTGCTCCCCTGCCAGACCACACTGGACTCCCCGAAGCCACTATACCGCTCGACCGCAGCCGCCGACCATCGAGTCCACCGGTCCTTCCTCCTCACCCCAGCCCATCCGCACACCATGTCCAACGCCCCCCGCCGTGTCACCATCCTCGACCTTGCGGCCGCGAAACGGGACCACCGGCCCCTCTCCATGATCACCGCCTACGATTGGCCAACCGCCAAGCTCGTCGATGGCGCCGGCGTCGACTGCATCCTCGTTGGCGACAGCGTGGCGATGGTCGTGGCGGGACGCGATTCGACGATCCCAGCCACCCTTGATCAGATGATCTACCACGGCGAGATCGTCGCCAGAGCCAGCGCCCATGCGATGGTGGTCGTCGACCTCCCCTTCCCCTACCAACATCTCGGCGTCCGATCGGCCATCGAGGCCTGCGCCCGGATTCTCAAAGAGACCGGCTGCCAGGGGGTGAAGCTCGAGGGAACGGCCGGACAGGCTGACGTGATCGCCGGCATCGCTGCCGCCGGCATCCCCGTGATGGGGCATGTCGGCTTGCGGCCGCAGGCCGTCCACCAGCTTGGCGGATACCGGATGCAGCGTGACGGTGAAAGGCTGATGGCCGACGCCCGCGCCGCTGCCGATGCCGGGGCCTTCGCTGTCGTCCTCGAGTGCGTTCCTCAGGAGATCGCAAGGACGGTCTCCGCAGCCCTCGAGATCCCGACGTTCGGGATTGGCGCCGGGCCCCACTGCGACGGCCAAGTGCTCGTGTTCCACGATCTCGTCGGGCTGTCGTTGGAGCGGGTGCCGAAGTTCGTCCGCAGCTACGCCGACACCAAGACGACGATCGCCGAGGCGCTCGGCCGCTGGCGACGCGATGTCGAATCGCACGACTTCCCCGGCCCCGCCGAGACGCGTGGCTGATACATCCCCCCGACCGGGCCGCCGGCCCACCGAAAGAGGAGCACTGTCGTGATCTACACCGGAGCCTTCAATGGATCGCTTACTGTCGGCGGCGGCGTCGTTGCCGCGCTGCTCCTGGTGATCCTCGTCCGCTCCTTCTTCAAGCCGGAGCAACTCACCCGCGCCCATGACGCCACCGGGAACATGCTCGCCGTCGTGGGAACGCTCTACGCGGTGATGCTCGGCCTGGTGGTCGTCGACGCGATGGTCCGCTTCGAGAAGGCGATCGACGTCGTCCAGGCCGAATCGACCTGTCTGGCCGACATCTACATCCTCGCGCAACGGCTCCCGCAGCCCCAGCGGGATCGCATCCACGACGCCTGCCGTACCTACGCGGTGGCGGTCGTTGAAAAGGAATGGCCGCTCATGGCCCGGGGATTGGTGAGCGTCGACGCCCGCAAGGCCGGCCTCCGCATCCTCCGGTCACTCGACGATTTCGAACCGACAACCGAAGCCGAGAAGGCGATCTTCCCGCTCATCCTCCAGGAGATGCAGACCACCTGGGACCACCGCCGCGAACGCGTCAGCACCGCCGAGTACGGGATCCCGGCGGTGGAGTGGGTGGTGCTCCTCCTGGGAGCCGTGGTGACGGTCGTCTTCGCCGGGCTCTTCCACGTGGAGAACTTCCGGCTCCAGATGCTGATCACGGCGATGGCGGCGCTCGTGATCGGCCTCAACCTCTATCTCGTGTCCCTCTTCGGCTATCCCTATGCCGGCGACCTGAGCGTCTCGAGACGGCCGTTCGAGGTCGACATCGGCATGTTCAACGGGCTGTTCGACGAAGCCCCGATCCACGAGCGCGAACCGGCCCCCGCGAGCTAGCCATCACGGCAGGACGACCTCGTCGGAGATCACCACCGGACGGCTCGTGCTCACCGCTGACACCGGCGTGGGGATGCCGGCGCTCGGCACCGGCCCAGGCGCTCCGCCGGGCCCGGAGGGGAGGATCGGCGCTCCGGCGCCCCCCGGCAACATCGTCCCCCCCTGATGGATCGTCGAAGTCCCGGGGACGATCGTCGTGCCGGCGGGGAGACCTCCCTCGATCATGCCGCCCTGCACGCCCCCCTGGCAGGAATTGCAGTTCTCCCCTCCCATCGACACCATTTCGCCACTACTCCCGACACCGTTCCCGGCACACGGCGCAGCCTGCGCACAGTTGCCTCCCTGTCCGCAGACGCGGGGCGCGGCAGGGGCCGCGGCGGCCTGCGCCATCGCCCCGGGGGGGACGAATCCAGGAGGGAGGTGGCCGAAGCACTTTTCGTACTTCCACACCTCCAGCGCAATGTACCTCTCGTTGAGGGTCTTGCAGCCCGTCGACGAAAGGGCGATCGCCATCGCACCACACCCCAGCAATCGGGGCATCCATTCCTGCACGCGCATCGACAGGCCTCCTGGCGGGTTGCCGCGACGCGTTGTCGCGCGGCGGCCGATCCGCGATGCTTTGCACCGCGGAACCAGGCAAACCTACCCCACGGGTTGGGCGCGGCAAGGAAATCGCGCGGCAGGGTTTGGGACTGTTCCTGGGGGGGAACGGCAACCCTGCGGATCGTGCGGCGCGTGCGCTGCAGGACGTCTCGAATCCCGTCCTGGCTGAGACCGAAGGATCACCTTCCCACGGGAAAGAAGCCCCATGAAGGTCATCAAAGCGGTGACCGGAGCGGGGCACCATCGTAGAGACGTCGATCCCGGCCGGTGGCCCGGAATCGGCACCCCAGATACGGTCGATCAGCGACAACACCCGACGACGGAAACCCGTCGTTAACCCTTACGGTGGCGGATACGGGCCCGCATGCGGCGCTTCTTCTGACCAAGTTTGCGCCGGCCCTTGCCCGTCTTCTTGACACCCATGCTCTTCTCCAGGCTGATCTGACCGGGAGGAACTTCCCGGGCCCACCGTTGTAGAATGACGTCCCGACCGCATGCAAGCGGACCTGCATCTCCGGCAGATAGGGCGATTTCTCACCCTCGGCTGCCCGGTTCCGCCCCCCGGTCGATCCCGGCCCCCCACCCTATCCAGACCAGCCGTTCTGTCCGGCTCCACCCCGCGACGGGCTCCCATGATCGTCCTCTTCCCCACGTACGCCCGTCGGATCGCCGGAGGCACCCGGTGGCGTGCCACCGTGGCGGGAATGGTGGTCCGGCCGCTCCCGGCGACGAGCACGCGCCGCGTCCTGGCGATGGCGGTTTTCCGGCGGCTCTTCGACCTCGACGAGGAGCAGTTACGGCAGGAGGTCTTCCGACGCCGCTCCGACGCCTTCCTCTTCCGGCGCATGCCCGGCGCGGCCGTCGCTGTATCGATCGGGGGGAGGGTCATCGACGCCGGGCCGACCGATCGGGTGGGCCACTTCCATCTCGAGATCGACCTCGACGATCCGCCGGGGCCCCTCGCCGCGCCGCGGACCATCGCCTACGACGCCTGGGCGACCGAGCCCGCCGGAGACGACGGCGGTGAGACGGTGTCACGCGGGGCAGGGCGGGTGCATCTGGTCGACGACGAGGGGCTGTCGGTGATTTCCGACATTGACGACACGGTGAAGGTGACCGCCGTCGGTAATCGCCGCGAACTGCTCGCCAACACGCTCCTGCGTGAGTTCCGCGCCGTCCCCGGCATGCCGGAGATCTACCGCGGCTGGGAAACCGACGGGGCGGTGTTTCACTATGTCTCGGCGAGCCCCTGGCAACTCGCCTCCTGCCTCGATGGCTTCTTCAGCGAATGCGGCCTGCCGTCGGGCTCGATGCACCTGAAGCTCTTCCGCCTCAAGGATTCGACGCCACTGGGGAGGTTCCCCTCGCGCAAAAAATCGAAGCGGCGCGTGATCGAGCAGATCATGGCCGACTTCCCCCGCCGCCGCTTCCTCCTCGTCGGTGACTCCGGCGAGCGCGACCCCGACGTCTACACGGCGGTGGCCCGGCGCCAGCCGTCACAGGTAGCCGGCGTGGTGATCCGCCGGGTCGATGGCCATGGGAGGCCCGCCTGGAAGCTCGACCGTCGTCTCGATCGCCTTGCCCGCCGGCTCCCCCGCGGGCTCTTCCAGGTGTTTGACGAACCCGACTCGATCCGCGATCTGGGCGCAGGCCGGGCCCCGGCCTGAGTGGATCGCGGGATCCGCCCTGCCGCTGCGGGATAAGCCCTTCCTCAGCCGCTCAGTCGCCGCCGGCTTCCGGGGCGTCGTCCCCCTTCTCGTTCGGCCCGCGCCGGCTGGGACGCCGGGCATCGTGGCGGCGGAAGACGGCCACGACATCCTCGATCGGCACGACGTAGAGGAGGTTATCCTGCTCGAAGTCGACAGGGATCGAGTTCTTGGGGTGGAAGAGGACCTTGTCGTACTTCTCGATCGGGAAGTCGGCGTCGCGTTCCACCTGCAGGCTCACCTCGACGACGCGTCCCGTGATCGTGGGGATCTCCGCCTGGTCGGGGAGAACGATCCCCCCACGCGTCTTGTGGCGGCTCTCATCCTTGCGGATCAGCACCCGCATTCCCAGCGGCTCGACAAAATCATCCACGCTCACCTCCGCCCCCGACTGCCGTCGGGGCTCCTCGATCGAGGGCCGTCAGACACCCCAACCGACGGGCCGGGGATGCCGTGATTGATGTTGTACGTCCCCCTCCGGCAGCAAGCCACTGCCGGGCCGATCGCCCGCCCGCGAGGCTCCACAGATTCACGGGCTCTCAGAATCACGGGCTCTCAGACTCACGGGCTCACGCGCTCTCGAAGGCATTTTCGAAGTGCTCGACGGTCGGCCCCGCCCCGTCGGCCCCGAAGATCACCGTGACCACGTCGATCCGCACCTGGCAATCCTGAAGGCGGTGCCGGCGAATGTAGGCGTTGGCGAGTTCCGCAATCCGCCGCTGCTTTACGGGCCCGACCGTCTCAGCCGGGTGGCCGTGCCGCGTGTCGGAGCGACTGCGGACCTCGACGAACACGACCGTGCGTCCGTCGAGGGCGACGATGTCGATGTCCCCCCTCAGCACCCGCTCGCGGCGAGCGATGATCCGGTAGCCGAGCCTCTGGAGGTGCTTGGCGGCCAGTTCCTCCCCTGCCCGACCGAGCGCATCGCGGTCGTCGGGTCCGTCACGGTGAAGGTTGGGGTCGAGCCGGTCCATCGGCCCCTCTCTCCACCGGTCGGCGCACTGGTGCACCGCCGATGACCAGGGTCTTCGCGGGATTCAGAGGAGTGGGGGGCCTGCAGCGGTTCAGGCCTTGGCGGCTTTCTTCGCAGCCGCCTTCGCAGCCGCCTTCTTGGCAGCGCCGGCGGCCAGAGCGACTTCGTCGCGCTTTTCGCGGAGACGCACAGCCTTGCCGACACGGTCACGGAGGTAGTAGAGCTTGGCACGGCGCGAGACGCCCGACCGCTTCACATCGACCTTGGCGATCTTCGGTGAATGAAGAGGAAACTTTCGCTCCACCCCCTCGCCGCCAACGATCCGTCGAACGGTGAACATCTCCCGGCTGCCGGTGCCGCTGCGGGCAATGACGACGCCGTTGAAGATCTGAACGCGCTCTTTCTCGCCTTCGAGAATGCGGGTGTGGACATCGACGGTGTCGCCGATGGCGAACTGCGGGACTTCCGTCTTGAGGCTCGAGGCCTCGACGAGGGAGAGGGTCTTCTGGCTCACGGCACGCTCCTTGGTGTGGTTTCGATGGCCCGGGCTGTCAGCTCCGGTGCCTTCTTGGTCGGGACTGGGGATTGGTTGATGGATGGCTCGCCGGGGCGGTCCGATGGGCCGGCGTCACGGCGGCGGGTGGCGACGATCGCCTGCTCCTGGCGCCACTTCGCGATCTTGCCGTGGTCCCCCGACAGTAACACGTCGGGAACACCCATGCCGCGAAACTCGCGTGGGCGGGTGTATTGAGGCCCCTCGACGAGCCGACCGAGGTTGGAGAAGGAATCCTGACGGGCGCTCTCCTCGTCGCCGAGCACGCCGGGAACGAGGCGGCAAACGGCATCCACGACGACCATCGCCGCCACTTCTCCTCCGGAGAGAACGAAGTCGCCGACGGAGAGTTCTTCGGCCCCCAGAGCCGTGCGGACGCGGGCGTCGAAGCCCTCGTACCGACCACAGACGAGGATGATCCGCTCCCGACGGGAGAGTTCCTCGACCACTTCCTGGGTGAGCCGCCGTCCCCCAGGCGTGAGCAGGATCACCGGGGCTGCAGCCCCTTCGGCGGGCGCTCCGACGTCGGCACCAAAAGCGGCCTGAAGGCCATCAGCGACGACATGCTCGGCACAGGCGACCACGGGACCCGGCATGAGGAGCATCCCCGGGCCACCCCCGAAAGGGCGGTCATCAACCTGCCGGTGGACCCCCTCAGCAAAGTCGCGGATGTTCGTCACCCGGATATCGAGGAGGCCAGAGGCGCGGGCGGCCCCGAGCAGACTTCCGTCGAGGAAGCCGGTGAACATCTCGGGAAAGAGGGTGAGGATGTCGATGCGCATAACGAAAACTCGTGCCCGCGTGACGGCACCACCGGGAGGGCACCCGGAATGGACCGCCCGCGAAACGGGACCGCCACGCCCTTCATCGGCCCCCGAAGCCCCGAAAGTGGAGGCTCTGAAGGGAGACCCTGAACGCGAACGGACCATTCGAGGCTGTCCCGCTGTGGGATCAGCCTTCTGCGGCGGGGGCCTCGACGACCGGTTCGGCGGCAGCCTCAACAACGGGAGCCGCCGCTACGGCCGGGGCCTTCACTTCGGGAACGAACACCGGGGCTCCGGCGTCGGGGACGATCCGCGGGAGTTTGAGCTTGGCACGGGCCAACTCCATCTCCTTCAGGCGGGTTCCCTTGGCGCCGTACTTCTTGATCAGCACCCGGACGGCATCGCTCGGCTTAGCGCCGACCGACAGCCAATACTCGAGCCGAGCGTTGTTGAGCGTCACCCGGGCATCCGTGTCGGGCACGGCGGTGTCGTACGTGCCGAGTTCTTCGATCACGCGGCCGTCGCGCGGGCTCCGCCTGTCGGTCGCGCAAATACGATAATAGGCGCGGTTCTTTCGACCCATCCGCTTCATCCGAATCGCCACTGCCACGGTCGCAATCTCCGTTGGATCTGTATTCTTCCGGGCCTTGCAGTGTATCGCGGCGCCGCCGGAACCCAAGACCATCTCGCCACGGGGCTGTTTTCCGGCAAATTTCACCCTTTCCGACTCCGCCCAGCCCCCCCATCCCCCCTCCGCCCCGTTCCCGGCGGGCGATCGGCTCCCTGCGGCGGGCTGGTCGGGGCTACGATCGGCCTCGGTTTTCTTTCCCCTCACCCGTCTGGCCCCATGCCGATGACTGGTCTCGTTTCCGATCCCGCCGCGCTCCTCCATGACACCGGCCCCGGTCACCCGGAGTGTCCCCGACGGGTGACGGCGATCCTCGATCGGCTCGAGGCCGACGGCCTCGTTGGGCGCTGCGTGGCGCTGGCGTCGCGCCCGATCACCGACGCCGAGCTCCTTCGCGTCCACACGCCGGAATATTTGAGAATCGTGGCGGAGGATGTCGCCGATGGGCTCGTCGTCCTCTCCACCGGCGACACGGCGATCAAGGGCGAAGCGTCGCTCGACGCGGCCCGCCGCGCCGCCGGGGGGCTCCTGATCGCGGTCGATGCGGTCTGCACCGGCCGTGTGGAGAACGCCTTCGCGGTCGTCCGTCCCCCCGGCCACCACGCCACGCCGGCAAAGGGGATGGGATTCTGCCTGTTCAACACCGTGGCGCTCGCGGCCCGTCACGCTCAAACGACCCACGGCCTGGAGCGCGTGTTGATCGTCGACTGGGATGTCCACCACGGCAACGGCACGCAGGAGACGTTTTACGAGGACGCAAGCGTCCTCTTCTTCGACACGCATCAGTCTCCCCTCTACCCCGGTTCAGGGCATGCCGACGAGACCGGCCGCGGCGCGGGGGAGGGCTTCACGATCAACTGCCCCTTCCCAGCAGGCGCCGGGCGGAAGGAGATCGTCGGTGCGTTCCGCGATCGGCTCGTGCCGGCGGCCGATCGCTTCCGGCCCCAACTCGTCCTCGTGTCGGCCGGCTTCGATTCCCGCGCCGGCGATCCCCTCGGCCGATTCACCCTCACCGATGCCGACTTCGCCGAGCTCACCGGCATCGTCCGCGAGATCGCCGACCGGCATGCCGGAGGGCGGATCGTATCGACGCTCGAGGGGGGCTACGCCCTGGCCGGTCTCGCCTCGGCCGCCGCTGCCCACGTCACGGCGCTCCTGTGACGCTCATTTGCCCCGAGGCCCCGAGGCCCCCGGCAATCTCGCGCCCCCCGGAACTCCCCAATCTCGCCGGTGCGAGCCTGGCTTGCGGGCCTTAAACCGTCGTAAAACAGCCGAAAACGGCCTCACTCCGCCCGGCCGGGGCGTGGTACGCTCCGGCCGGATGAAGACCACCGCGTCAGGAGATGAACGCATGAGATCCGCCGCTTCGGTCAGTCGCTCCTTCCTTTTCGGTCGCCGCCGGCTACTGAGCCTCGCGGCGCTTGCCGTCTTCGCCGCGCCGACAGGCCCGGCCACCGGAGAGGCGCTGGCCGCCGAGGCGAAAGTGCCGGTGGTCGTCGCCTTCTACGCGACGCCGCTGGAAGAGCCGTGGAACATGGTGATCCACACGGCGATGGAGATGGAGCAGCAGGCCGGCAAGATCCGCTACAGCTGGAAGGACAACCTCGCCGGCGTCGCTCCGATGGCGGCGGCGATCACCGCCAGCCTCGCCACGAAGCCCGACATGATCGTGGCCGACGCGGCCGATGGCGATCAGGAAATCCGCGCCCTGGCCGCCGCCAACCCCGGCATCAAGTTCGTCATCGGCACCGCACCGCAGCTGCAGGCCCCGAATATGTCGGTCTTCGACAGCGACCTGGCGGAGCCGGCGTATCTGTGCGGGATCCTCGCCGGCAGCCTGACGAAGTCGGGGATCGTCGGCGTCGTCTGCGGGAGGGCGGAGCCGCACGTCAACCGGACGATCAACGCCTTCATCGCCGGCGCCCATGACGCCAGTGCCACCGTGAAGGTGAAGGTGACGTTCATCGACGCTTGGTACGACCCACCGAAGGCAAAGGCGGCCGCACTGGCCCAGATCACGGCTGGCGCCGACGTGATCTACGCCGAGCGCGAGGGGGCGATCGCCGGAGCGAAGGAAAAGGGAGTGTTCGCCTTTGGCAACCTCGTCGACCAGTTCGCCGAGGCCCCCGAATGCGTGATCACCGGCCCGGTGTGGAACATGACGCCGCTGGCCGACTACATCGTCAAGAAAGCTTCGCTCGGCGTCGTGCACGCCGAAGATCTCCAGGATTTCTCGACCCTGGCCCGCGGCGGGGCGGCACTCGCTCCCTTCCACGGTTGGGAGACGAAGCTGCCGCCGGAGACCCTCGAAATCCTCCGCGAGAAGGACAGGGCCCTCAAGGCGGGGCTGATGACCCTCGAGCAGAACGCCGCAACCCCGAAGGGGGATTGAGGGAAGACGGCGACCGATCGCACGTCGCCGGAGAGCCCGTGCCGCAGGGCGGGAGCCGGGCTCGTTCGATTTCAACCCCTTTCCCGGCGTACGCTTCTGAGCGGTGTTCACCCGCACGGCGCCGGAAGCGGCTGCAAAGACAACTGCCGCGCAGGCCCTCGTGGCGAGCCAATGACCGCGTGGCGAGTTTCGTTCAGTGAATCCACCGCCCCGCCGTTCGCTGCGATCGCGGATCGCTGCGTCGTCCGGGGCCCTGACAACGCTCCCCCGATGGATCCATTGCCATGCCTCGCTTTCGCCTGCTTTTTCCATGGCTCTGCGGCGCCGGCGTTCTTCTCGCTCACGCCGAATTGCCGGCGGCCGACCCGACGCGGGCCGACCTCGTCATCGCTGACTTCGACGGCGATTCCTACGGCACGTGGACCGTCGAGGGATCGGCTTTTGGGACCGGGCCTGCCAGGGGCGCCCTTCCGGGGCAGATGGCGGTTGACGGCTTCCTTGGAAACGGGCTCGTCAATTCGTTCCTTGGCGGGGACAACAGCACCGGCACGCTCACCTCGCCGCCGTTCACGATTCAAAGACCTTTCATCAGCTTTCTGATCGGCGGTGGCAACAACCCCGACAAGCTCGCCCTCGAGCTTCTCGTCGACGGGAAGCCTGTGCGCAGCGTTACCGGCGGGAACGACCGGCCGGGGGGAAGCGAGACGCTCATCCGCGAGTCGTGGGATGTGGCGGACCTGGCCGGAAGAACCGCCACGCTGCGGGTGATCGATGGCGCGACAGGGGGCTGGGGGCACATCAATGTCGACCAGATCGTCCAGACCGACACGAGACCGAAGGGGATGCTGAAAGATGCCAGCCGCGAGCTCGTCGCCGAGACTCGCTTCCTCCAAATCCCCATCAAGAACGGCGCCGCGAAGCGGGTCGTAACGCTCCTCGTCGATGGCGAGGAGACGGTTCGCAACGACATCGAGCTGGCCGACGGCGCGGCCGATTGGTGGGCCCCGATGGAGATCTCGGCCTGGAAGGGGAAACAGCTCTCGCTCGTCGTCGACAAGCTCCCCGAGGACTCAACCGCGCTCTCCTCGATCACACCGACCGACACGTTTCTCGGGCCCGGCTCGCCCGATCCCCTCTACGCCGAGCCGCTCCGCGGGCAGTTCCACTTCTCCCCACGCCGCGGCTGGAACAACGATCCCAACGGCCTCGTCTTCTTCAACGGCGAGTACAACCTCTTCTTCCAGCACAATCCTTACGGCTGGGGCTGGGGCAACATGCACTGGGGCCATGCGGTGAGCCCCGATCTCGTCCACTGGGAGGAACTCGGCGACACCCTCGCCCCCGATACGACAGGGCCGATGTTCAGCGGCAGCGCCGTCGTCGACTGGAAGAATACGAGCGGCTTCGGCAAGGAGGGGAAGCCGGCGCTCGTCCTCCTCTACACCGCGGCCGGCAATCCGGCCGTGCAGTGCCTCGCCCACAGCACCGACGGCCGCACGTTCACGAAATACGAAGGCAACCCGGTCGTCGGGCAATTCACCCCTGGCAACCGCGACCCGAAGGTATTTTGGCACGAGCCGACGCAGCAGTGGGTGATGACGCTCTATGTGGAGGAGAAGGCACCAAGCGGACAGGTGGTCCACACGATCCGCTTCCTCACCTCCCCCGATCTCAAGACCTGGACGAGCCAGAGCACGACGGAGGGCTTTTTCGAGTGCCCTGACTTCTTCGAGCTTGCCGTCGACGGCGACGCCGCGAACAAGAAGTGGGTGCTCCTCGGAGCAAGCAGCGAATACCAGGTGGGGAGTTTTGACGGGAAGGCATTCACGCCCGAGTCGCCGAAGCTGCCGGGGCACCGCGGCCGAGGCTTCTATGCGGCGCAGTCGTTCAGCGACATCCCGGCAAGCGACGGCCGGCGGATCCTCGTCGGCTGGTTTCAGACGGAGACCCGCGGTATGCCGTTCAACCAGTCGATGACGGTTCCGCTCAAACTCGGGCTCGCCTCGACCGCTGCCGGCCCACGGCTGACGTTCACGCCGGTCGAGGAGCTGACATCCCTCCGCACTGGCTCGCAGCGGATCCCCCTCGATGTCCTCGAGCCTGCCGACCCGAATCCCCTCGCCAACGTGGCCACCGAGCTTGTCGAGATCCGGGCCGACTTCGAGCCCCGCGGTGTGGACGTGGCGTTCACCGTCCGCGGCGTCGAGGTCGGGTGGGAATCGAAGACGGAGGAGATCGTCGTCAACGGTCATCGGGCTCCGGCACCACTTCGCGACGGCCGGCAACAGCTCGTCATCCTCTGCGACCGCACGGGGCTCGAGGTTTTTGCAAGCGGAGGCCTGACGTACGTCCCGATGCCGGTGATTCCCCGCGCCGAAGACCGGGCCTCGAGCGTGAAGGCGATCGGTGGGCCGGTGCGCTTCGAGTCCCTCGAGATCGATGAACTGGGATCGGCGTGGCAGAAGTGAGAGGATCGATCGACCGATGACCGCGCCGCCACTGCTCTCGATGGAGGGGATCGCCAAGAGCTATCCCGGCGTGCAAGCGCTTGCCGGCGTGAATCTGGAGCTTGGCCGCGGCGAGGTCCTCGCCCTCCTCGGCGAAAACGGCGCCGGGAAGAGCACGCTCATGAAGATCCTCGGCGGGGCCGTTCGCCCCGACGCCGGCAGGATCCTCATCGAGGGGGTCGAGCGGGCGATCCGCTCCCCCACCGATGCGCTCCGGTCCGGGGTGGCCGTGATCCATCAGGAGTTCAACCTCGTTCCCGCCCTCGGCGCCGCCGACAACATCTTCCTCGGCCAGGAGATCGCGCGCGGCCCTGCCGGGCTGGCACGTGTCGACCGGCGCGCCCAGCAGCGCCGCGCCCGCGACCTTCTCGCCCGGCTCGGGGCCGATTTCGACGCCGATGTCCCCTGTCGCACGCTCTCGGTGGCGCGGCAACAACTCGTCGAGATCGCCAAGGCACTTGCGGCCGGCGCTCGGATCCTCGTCATGGACGAGCCGAGCGCGGCGCTGACGACACCGGAGGTCGCCGCCCTTCATGACGTCATCCGGGAGCTGAAGCGGGAAGGGACCGGGATCGTCTACGTCAGCCACAGGCTCGAGGAGATCGCCGCGGTTTGCGATCGGGTGGAAGTGCTCCGCGACGGCCGCAATGTCGGCGGCGCCCCCGTTGCCGCGGTCAACCGCGGCGACCTCATCCGGATGATGGTCGGCCGCGAGCTCGTCGAGGAGTTTCCCAGGCGCACGAGCACGCCAGGCGACGTCCGCCTCGTCGTCGAAGGGCTCGCCCGCGGCACGGCCGTTCGCGGCGTGTCGTTCGAGGCCCGTGCCGGCGAGATCCTCGCGCTCACAGGGCTTGTCGGCTCGGGCCGCACCGAGGTCCTCCGGCTCTTGTTCGGGGCTGACAGGCGCGATTCCGGCACGATCCGTCTCGATAGAAGGCCGGTCGACCCCCGTTCCCCGCGCGCGGCGATCGCGGCCGGCATCGGCCTGTTGCCAGAAGACCGCAAGCTCCAAGGGCTCGTCCTCGGGCTGTCGGTGAGGGAGAATTTTTCCCTGCCGAATCTGGCCCGGTTTTCCCGCGCCGGGATCGTGCGCCAAAGCGAGGAGCAGAAGGCCTGTGCGAGCTCGATCGCGGCGCTTCGCATCAAGACGCCACGGCAGGAGACGGCCGTCCGCGGGCTCTCCGGCGGCAACCAGCAGAAGGTGGTGCTCGCCAAGTGGCTCGAGCGCCAGTGCGAGGTCCTCCTCTTCGATGAGCCGACGCGCGGCGTCGACGTCGGGGCGAAGGTGGAGATCTACCAGCTCATGAATGAGATGGCCGCCGCCGGCAAAGTCGTGGTGATGGTCAGCTCCGATCTTCCGGAGGTGCTGGGGATGGCCGACCGGATTCTCGTCATGCACGATGGGCGGATCACCGGACGAATCGACGACGCCTCCACAGCCACACAGGAATCGATCATGGAGCTGGCCGTCACATGACGCACGACGCTTCCTCGACCGTTCGGGCGCGCTCTGCCAGCACCGTCCTCCGCGGCACGCTCTCGAATCTCGGCATGACGTGGGTGTTGCTAGCCCTCTGCGTTCTCTTCAGTGCGCTTACCTGGAGCGAGCAGCAGCCGGGGGGAGCAGCAGCGGCTCGGGGCGTCGCCGACGATATTCTCGCCGCCCATGCGCCCCCGACGCGCGTCCTCGTGGCGGTGCGCGGGCAGCCGGACGACGTCGCCTATGCCGACACCCTCGCGGAGATCCTCCGGGAGCGGGGCGCGACGGTCGTCGCCGTGGTGAAGGGGGAGCCGAAGGAGGCCCGCGCGGCGCTCGCTGCCGCGAGTGCCGCGGCCCAGCCGCTCGACGTCATCGCCGGCAGTGCGGCCAGCGCCGCCTGGGCACTGTTTGCCGATCTGCCGACCGATTTCCCGGCGCTCGGGAATCCCTCCATCATCCAGCCGCGCCCTTACGCCTGGCCAAACTTCCTCAAGCTCGAAAACCTCCTCAACATCGCCAACCAGATCGCCGTGATCGCGATCCTCGCGGTGGGGATGACGCTCGTGATCATCACCGGCGGGATCGATCTCTCCGTCGGCAGCCTGATCGCGCTGGCCTCCGTGGTGACGGCGGTCCTCGTGCGAGATTTCGCCGGCGGCGTCGAGGCGGGCACGCTCGGCATGCTCCTGGCCGGCCTCGGCGGCGTGGCGGTCGGGGCCTTGGCCGGGGCGCTCTCGGGCGGGGTGATCGTAGCCTTCGGGATTCCCCCCTTCATCGCCACGCTCGCGATGATGCTCGTGGCGGGGGGCGCGGCTTCGATGCTCGCCAAGGGGCAGAGTGTCTACCAGGTGCCCGATGCCTTCATGTGGCTCGGCCGCGGAGCCGATCTCGGCCTCCCCAACGCCGTCGTCCTCGTTCTCCTTCTCTACGCCGTGGCCCACTTCGTGATGACGCGGATGACCTTTGGCCGCTGGCTGCTTGCCGTCGGCGGCAATCGGGAGGCGGCGCGGCTTTCGGGGGTGCCGGTGGCCGGCACGCTCCTCACCGCCTACATCCTCTCCGGGGCCCTGGCGGGCCTCGGTGGGGTGGTGATGGCCTCCCAGCTCAAGAGCGGTTCGCCGAACTTCGGTCAGATGTACGAGCTCTACGTGATCGCCGCGGTGGTCGTCGGTGGGACGAGCCTTGCCGGCGGTGAGGGGAGCATGCTCGGGACGCTCGTCGGGGCGCTGATCATCGCCGTGATCCAAAACGGCATGAATCTCGTCGGCATCGAGAGTTACACGCAGCGCGTCGTCCTCGGCGGCGTGATCCTCGCCGCGGTGCTTCTCGACCGGCTCCGGCGGCGGTGAGTACAATTTCCCCATGCTTAGCCAGGAAACCCTCGACGCCTACCGCCGCATGACCCCCGGGGAACGGCTGGCGATCACGTTTGGCATGATGCGGGAGAACACCCCCTACCTCCTCGCCGGCAGGGCGGATGTCGTCGACCGAAGGTTCGAACTGATCCGCCGCGAGAACGACCTCCGCAACGCCCGGATTCTCGCGGCGCTCGCCGCCATGAAGTCGACGGACGCCGCTCGCGATGAGTGACCTGACTGCCGTCATCCGTGATCTCGTCGATGTCTTCGAGACGCTCGGCCTGCCGTACGCCATCATGGGGGGGATCGCCGTCAGGGCCCACGGCATCCCGCGGCCGACCTACGACGTCGACTTTACGCTCTCCATCGCCAGGGAGCGGCTCCACGATCTGTTCACGGCGATCGAGGGCCGTGGCTACACGATCCCCGAACAGTTCTCGCGGGGATGGGTCGACACGGTCGGGGGCATGCCGCTGATCAAAGTGCGGCTGTTCCTCGAAGGCCGTGGTGTCGATGCCGACATCTTCCTCGCAGAGACGGCTTTCCAGCGGGAAGTCATCGAACGGCACGTCGTGGCCGAGGTTGACGGGCTCCGGGTGAGGCTCGTGTCGGCGGAGGACCTGATTCTGTTCAAGCTCGTGGCGAGCCGACCGCGCGATCTCGTCGACATTCAAGACATCCTCTTCACTCAGGGCCAGCTCGACGAAGGCTATCTGCGACACTGGGCCGGACCACTTGGCGTCTCCGAGAAGCTCGAAGCGGCCCTCCTCGATCGTCCCTGAACACCGATCACGATCCAACTCCATGCGTTGGTTGGAGGGAAACCATGTCGACGCGTCTTGTGGTGCGCAGGATCGTTGTGGCCGTGAGCCTCGTGGGAGGGATTTTCATGGCAGTGGAGAATCTCTGGGCTCTCCGCCCAGCTCCCCCGCTCACACTCTCTCCTTCGACCACGTGGATCACCGAACCGCTCGCCGCCGACGGCCTCCCCGATTACTTCCAGGCGGTCATGGATTTGGGGCCGCGCGGCATTCCGCCGGAGATGAATGCCGCCGCCGCGGTCTGGGAGGTAATCCCGAGCAGGACATCCTCCGAAAACGCCATCGACTATTCGGAGGCCCACCTCTCGGCCGCCGACCAGCGGCCCGAGTCGGAGCGGCTCGTCGTGCCGCCACCTCCGCCGGAAGGGATGGATGCCGCCGAAGCCGAGCGGATTCTCGGGGCTTGCTCGCGCACGCCGTGGCGCGCCGCCGACCATCCCTGGCTGGCCCGTTGGCTCGATGACAACTCCGCGGCTCTCGATGCGCTCGCCGCCGGTGCCCGCCGCGAAGCCTGGTGCCCGCCCCGCTGCCTCCCTCCCGACACGCCGCCGACGGAGCGACTCAGAACGAGGCCCCTGTTGATGTGTCAGTTGCTTCCGGTTGAAGGGGCTCTCGACCGATTCAGCAGTGCTTTACTCGCCCGATCGATGCTCCGTCTCGGGGAAGGCGATATCCCCGGCGCCTGGCACGATCTCGACTCGCTCCTCAGTTACGGCGACAAGATCGCCGACACGCCTGGCGCTCTGGTCTGCCGAAAGGTGGCAATGGCCCTGCTCGCCCGCGCCGCCCATGCCATCAAGATCGTCATTCTCGAAGGCCATCCCGACGACACGCTGCTGGCGGCGATGCAGCGATCGCTCCGCTCGGCAGTCGACTGGGCACCGTTGGCCTCGAGCGTCGACACGTTCGACCGACTGGCAGTCCTCGACGCCGTCACCGTCCTCCTGGCGAATCCGTCAGGGACGTTATCGCCGGCCCCGTGGCGGAAGGCCCTGTACGCGATCCTGAAAGCCGACCAGAACGTCGTGCTCCGTGCAGCAAATCAGCTCTTCGACGCCATGGTCGTGGCGGCCGGCCAGCCGACACGGGAAACACGTCGGCAGGCGTGGCAGGCGATCAAAGACGAGATCCACAATCGCATGAACGCCACACTCCAGGGAAGAGCCTGGTTCCAACCATACTATGAGCCGCTTTCAGAGGTGCTGAGCAAGCGGACGGCCAGCTCGCTGATTCCCGACATGGGAATCATTTCCGACGCCGACGACCGCGCCCGTGCGGCGCTCGTCCTCGTCGGCTGCGCCGCGGCTCTCGAGCGGCATCGCCTCGCGACAGGCCAGCCGCCAGCGAGCCTCGCCGACCTCGTCCCCACGTTCCTTCCCGCGATCCCCGTCGATCCGCTCACCGATGCGCCACTTGGCTACCGAGTCGAGAACGGCCGCTGGACACTCTGGAGCGGCACAGACCCAGCGGACGACGACATCGATGATCTCGTCATCCGAGATCGCTCGTGAACCGGATCACGATCCAACTGTCAAAGGTGGCTGGAGATTCGCCATGCTGAAGGCTCGGCTGATCCGCTGGATCAAATGGCCCTTGATCGTGTCGGCGGTCGGGTTCGTCGTCGGGGAGAAGCTGTGGGCCTTTTTCTCGCCGTCGCCTGCGCTCGTGATCTCCGAAGAGACCACGAGGATCACCGAACCGCTCGCCGCCGATGGCCTCCCCGACTACTTTCAGGCGCTGCTCGCGCTCGAGCCACGCGGAATCCCGGCAGAGAACAATGCCGCCGCCGCAGTCTGGGCGCTGATTCCCAGCAACCTATCCCCCGATAACGTCCTCGACCACTCGCAGGCTCACCTCTCAGCCGCCGACCGGCTTCCGGCCTCCGAACGGCTCGCGACGCCCCCGCCCCCGCCGGATGGGATGGCGGCCGACGAAGCGGGGAGCACCTTCGAGGCGTGCACGCGTACGCCGTGGCGCGCCGCCGATCAGCCGTGGCTTGCCCGTTGGCTCGATGACAACGCCGCAGCCCTCGACAAGCTGGCCGCCGGTGCTCGCCGCGAAGGATGGTGCCCGCCGCGTTGCCTCCCCGCCGATCAGTCGCTGACGGTGCGGTTTGGCAAGCAGCCGGTCATGCTCCCCCTCACGCTCCCCGTCGAAGATGCCCTGCTTTCGATGTCTGGCGCCCTCTTGGCCCGCTCGATGCTGCGCCTGGGCGAGGGCGATGCCGGCGGTGCCTGGCGCGACCTCGACTCGCTCCTCCGCTATGGCGACAAGATCTCAGACGCTCCCGGTACGCTCATCGGCCGAGCGGTGGCGATGAGACTGTTCTCCCGCGCCTCGCGCGCCGTCGGACGACTGATTCTCGACGGCCACCCCGACGACATGCTCCTGGCCGACATGCAGCGATCGCTGCGCTCTTCGCTCGACTTTCCATCGCTGGCAGAAGCCCTCGACGGGCACGAACGGCTCTACGCCCTCGACGCGATCACCTTCCGATTCGCCAACCCGTCCCGTCCGCTGCCGTTGAGTCCCCTGGGCCGACTCCCCTACCGAATCTTCGCGGCCGATCCCAACGTGCCGCTCCGCGAGGCCAACGAGTTCCTCGACACCATGGTTTATGCCGTGAGACTGCCGACACGGGAGATGCGTCGGGGGATGTGGCAAGCGATCGACGACCACCTCGAGATCCGCAGGAACGCCACATTGCGGTCTCGGGAGTGGTTCGAGGCCTGGCGCGAGATCTATTCGGAGAGATTGAGCGGGCGGACGATGAAGTCATTCCTCCCCGAAGTGAAAACTCTGCTCGAAGACACCGACCGCACCCAGGCGGCGCTCGTCCTCACCGACTGCGCCGCGGCGCTCGAGCGGCATCGCCTCGCGACAGGCCAGCCGCCAGCGAGCCTCGCCGACCTCGTTCCCACGTTCCTTCCCGCGATCCCCGTCGATCCGCTCACCGACGCGCCAATCGGCTACCGGATCGAGAACGGCCGCTGGACGCTGTGGAGCGGAACAGACCCGGCGGACGACGACGTCGACGATCTGGTCATCCGCGGGCCAGGGGGTCGCCCATCACGGGATCCTGCAGCAACCGAGCCCGCCCCGGCCGATCCCTCTCCAGAAGCGCCGGCAGTCCCCTGACTCGACGCCGCCCGTCACGGCCCGGACTGGAAAAGGAACTCGTGTCGCACCGGCACGGTCACCCGCTCTCCCCCTTCGGCGACGAAGGTCACGCTGCCGGGGGCATATTCGGCGGCCACCACCTTGCCAAAGCCGTCGGGCACGCGCGTCACCCCCTGGATATAGCGGATCTCCGTCGGCTTGTCGGCCGTAAACTCGATCGCCGTTGGCACACCGCGGCGGGTGAGGAGGTTTTGGCCTGCCGAGGCGGCGAGGCCATCGGCAAAGAAGCTCGTCACATCCTCGAGGCCGAGGCAGTTGTTGCGGCCGTTCCACGGGCTGCCGTGCCGGCCCCGGTTCTCGATCCACAACAGTGTCGATCGCAGCACACGCGGATCCTTGAGGGCATACCACAGCCAGCCCTCGTCAGTGCGCGTGGCGCACGTCCATGCGGTCGGATCCTGCGTGCCCACCATCTGCAGATCCTGCTTGTTGACCACCTGAACGAGATCGGCATAGCCCTGTCGCGCAGGCAGCCGCGTGAGATCGGCGTCGACTGTCCCTCTCTCGAGGAGCGGCACATGGGAGAGATCGGAGAAGGGGGCCGCGATCGCAAGCGCTTGGTATTCCCCCTTTGCCGGATCGCTGAAGCGGGAGGGATTGGTCATGCCAAACTCGATCGGGCTCGTCGACACCCGAAACACCCCCGGCTCATCGGGCATGGCGAGTGTGGCATGGTGGCCGCACGGGGCCGGGCCTGAAAAGCCGGTGACGACATGCCGCGAATAGACGGCGTTGTGGCCGTCGACGAGCGTGAGCTCCTTGACGATCTTCCCCTTGCGGGCCTGCGGCTCGAACGCGAGGACGAGCGTATGCCGGCCGCCGTCGTGCTTCGTGTCGACGTAGCTCCATTCCGCCCCCGCCACCTCGCCATGCGGCGGATGCTTTTCATGGCGGAACTCATCCCCGTTGCCGCCGAAGGGGAGGCAGAACCAATCGCCGCGCAGCGCCGTGAGCACCGCCGCCGGCAGATCCTGCAAGCCTTCGTTCTGCCAGGGGCTGACGTGATACGGCTGGACCGGCTTGCCGGAGTCGCGAAGGAACGTCACCGGCGCCATCTGCCCGCCGACCTTCGTCACCGCCAGGCGCACTTGCGGGCTCTCGAGCACCCACGACGGCTGCGCGTCGATCGTTTCCATCTTCGCCGGCTCCGCCGCCGCGGCGATCGACATCAGGCTGGAGAGAAAGAGCCAAGCAAACGGGCGGAGCGACATCAGGGGAGACTCCTTGGAAAAGGATGGAAGGAAACACTTTCTCAGGCGATCGACACGCCGAGCGCTTCGGCGAGGGCCTGGCGCATCGCCGGCACATCGGGGTCGACGCCGGTCCAGTGGCGAACACCGATCACCCCCTGATTCACGAGCATGCCGAGGCCGTCGATGCAGGTGCAGCCGCGGGCCTTCGCCTCGCGGAGGAACGCCGTGGCGGGGGGGCTGAAGACGACGTCGGCGGCAACAAGCCCTGGGCGGAGCGAGTCGAGCGCCACCGGCACCCGCGCCTCGCCGTCGTAGAGCCCGATCGACGTGCCATTGATGACGACATCCGCCGTCGCTGGGACGACGTAGTCGCCCGTCCACTCGACAAACTCGGCAGCTGTGGAAGTCTGCCCGCGGAGGACGCCGACAAGCTCCTCGCCGCGGCCGCGGGAGCGGTTGACGATTGAGATCTTCTTGGCACCCGCCAGGGCGAGTTCCACGGCCACCGCGCGGGCCGCGCCGCCGGCTCCGAAGAGCACGATCTCCTTGCCGGCTGGCGGCAGGACTTCAGTCAGGCTCTCCAAAAAGCCTTTGCCGTCGGTGTTTTCGCCGATGAGCCTGTTCCCCCGGCGAACGACGCAATTCACGGCGCCGATGACCCGGGCCGATTCCCCGAGCCCGTCGAGGAGCGGGATCACCGTCACCTTATGGGGCATCGAGAGGTTAAAGCCCTGAAAGCCCATCGCCTTGGCGCCGGCGACGGCGGTAGCGAGATCCTCCGGGGCGACCTCCATGTTGACGTAGCGCCACTTGAGATCGTGGTGGCGGAAGGCGGCCTCGACCATGGCAACGGTCGGGTTGCCGGCCGCCCCCTGCGACATCGAGCCGACGAGCGCCGGGCAGAAGTTTTTGGTGTCAGGAGTGCCCATCGGAATCGTGCTCGCGTTGTTCAGTTGGCGGGGGCCGGCTCACCGGCGGGGCGGAGATCGGGGTCGTTTTCGGCGTCGGCCTTCCGGTAGAGGCTCGTGGGGATGAACATCTCGGGGGGCAGTTCCTCTCCCTTCGAGTGGCGCACGATCGCATCGACGATCTGTTCCCCCATCTTCACCGGGAACTGGATCGGATCGGCGTAGATCTTGCCGTCGCGGATCGCTTCCTTCCCCTCGGGCTGGCCGTCAAAGCCGACGACCGTCACCTGCGCCGTCTTCCCCGCCTTCTCGAGGGCCCCGACGGCGCCGAGCGCCGAGGGATCGTTGATGGCGAAGATGCCGCGGAGATCGCCGTGGGCCTGGAGGGCATCCTCGGCCGCCTTGTAGCCGGAGTCGCGGGCGCCACCGGCCTCGAGCTCGGCGACGATCTCGATCGCCGCCTGCCCGGCGGGGAGGGCCTTGTTGTGGGCATCGATCACTTCGCGAAAGCCGCCGACGCGGAGCAAGCAGCTCTCAGCCTGTTTGAAGTGGAGGATGGCGACTTTGCCCCCGCCTGCCCCGAGGGCCTCGATCATCGCCGTCGCCGCTTCCTTGCCGCCGCCGAAGTTGTCGGTGGCGATCTGCGTGACCACCTTGGCGTCGCTGCCGCGGTAGGGAATGTCGACGGTGAAGACGGGGATGCCGGCGGCGTTCGCTTCGGCGATCACCGGGGCGATCGCCTTGGAGTCGCAGGGGGAGAGGACGATCGCCGACACCTTGCGAACGATGAAGTCCTTGACCTGGTTCCCCTGCTTGGCGACATCCTTGTCGGCGCTGACGACCTGCGCGGAGAGCGACTTCTCGCGCGCCTTGGCGGCGATCGTGTCGCCGATGAGCTTGAAGAACGGATTGTCGAGCGTGAGCAGCGAGACGCCGATCGTGCCGGCCGACATCCCGCCAGAGCCTCCGGCCGGAGGGCCGCCTGACGACGTATCAGCCTCGGGGCGCTGCGGCCGCGGCGGCCGGGGCGGAGCAGCCGACTTCGAACAGCCCGTCGGCACCGACAGAAGCGCCGCCATGCCGAGGGTGAGGCCGGCCACGAGACGACGACGGGACGAGGGAACGGAGTTCCAAACCATCGGAAGGACCCCCAAAACGTGGCGGCGACGGCATGGCTGCCGCTCGTGCGACCCATTCTCACCGGGGGTCATTGGTTCCGCCAGAGCCACGGCGATCGCCCCGGTGCGGCGAGGCCGTTGATCCCGCGCCCCGCCAGGACCGAAGTCCTCTTCGGAAACGCTGAGCGAGCAGGACTTTCCAGCCGGCCAGGAGGCGCTTCGCGGCCGCCAGAGAATCCGCCGGCCGGAGGGTCCCGATTTTTTTTGGCAGGTTCGATGCGCCGTTTCCGCTTCTTCTCCCCTGAAGGAACCGTCTGTTTCGGTTCCGTCCGGGCACCCACCGGCGCTGCCCGGCGACAGCGCACTCCTCCGCCGTGAGCTCTTCCCATGCTGCGTCCCCACCTCCGCCTCCCCCTCGTCCTCTCCGCCATGCTCGCCATGCTCCCGGGGATCGCCCCCAGCATCACGCGGGCCGAAACGGGAGCTGCTTGGATCGGCACGTACCGGAAGATTCTTCGTGGGGCGGCTCCGCTGTTGACGCTGCTCGTCGGTTTGCTCTTCAGCCTGCCCCTTTCGGCCGTCGCACAGAATGTGACGACCGGAACGGTGGTCTACGGCACCGGCCAGTCAGCCACGATCTGGCAGGGTGGCACGATCTCGGCCGGGGCGACCCTGCGGCTCGATGATGGAGCGACCGTCTCTTCCGGCGTAGGCAATCCATTCGTCAGCGGCACGCTCCAGTTCAATGCCACGACGCCATTGACCATCAGCAGCACGATCTCCGGAGCCGGCACGCTCTCGCTGACGAACACGGGCACGCTCAGCCTGACAGGCACATCGTCTTCTCCGTTGAATCCCGTCGCTCTCGACATGACCACGGTCGTGTCGGCCGGTCTGCTGCAAAGTGGCACGACCGGGCTGACAAGACTCAGCATCGGTGACACCGGCACAGGCTCGCTCAACGTGAATGGTGGCCAAGTCAAAGACTCGGTCGCCTACATCGGCTACAACGCCGGCAGCAGCGGGACGGCGACGATCTCGAGCGGTCTCTGGACCAATCAATCCTCTCTCTATGTGGGCTCCAGCGGATCCGGTGTGCTCAACGTGAGCGGCGGGCAGGTCACGAACAACAACGGCTTTATCGGCCATACCGCCAGCGGCATCGGCACGGCGACAGTGACGAGCGGCACATGGGCCCTGAGCGGTTCACTCACCATCGGCAACACCGGCACCGGAACCCTCAACGTCGCCGGGGGGAATGTGACCAGCAACGGCCTCAGCATCATCGGTAACAACGCTGGCAGCTCCGGCACGATCAACGTGGCGAGCGGCACCTTTCAAGCCCAGGCATTAGCGGTCGGCAACGGAGGCACCGGCTCACTGAACATCACCGGCGGCAAGGTCATTGGCGGGGCCGCCATCGGCTACCAAGCTGGAAGCGTCGGCGTGGCTACGATGTCGAGCGGCACTTGGATCGGGGGTGCGCATGTCGGCTGGGGAGGCACCGGCACACTGAACATCTCCGGCGGCTACGTCGAAACCACCGGCACCATCGGCCTCAATGGCGGCGTCGGAACGGTTAACGTGTCGAACGGCAGCCTGTGGGCAGGTGCCAATGTGTCCGACCTTACCGTCGGCGGCAGTGGCACCGGCACGCTGAACGTGACCGGGGGGCAAGTTACGAGTAAGAATGGCAATATCGGCTATTCGGCTGGCAGTGTCGGCATCGTCACGGTGACCAGCGGCACATGGGACAATATTAACTTTTCACTTCAAACCTTTTTAAATGTTGGACGCAGCGGCACCGGCACACTTTATCTTAACGGAGGAAGGGTCACAAATGACATAAGCTATATCGGCAAGAACCCCGGGGGCGTCGGCACAGTTACCGTATCGAGCGGCACGTGGACGAATAGCGATATAGGAAACATTGGCCTCAACGTTGGCGATGCCGGCAAAGGTACGCTGAACATAAACGGTGGGACGGTCATCAACCAGAACGCCTCTGTTGGCTACAGTATTAATGGATCTGGTACGGTCAACGTGACCAGCGGCACATGGGCCAATAACGGCTTCCTCGTCGTCGGTAGCAGCGGCACCGGCACGCTCAACATGAACGGCGGCCTCGTGTCGGTATCTGGCGGACTCACAAAGCTTACGTACGGCACCATCAATCTCAACTCCGGTGGCACGCTCCAAATCGGTACCGGCGGTACAACCGGCGTGCTGCTCGGGGGTACCGGCAGTTTTGTCGACAATGGCACGCTGATCTTCAACCGATCGAATGCCTCGACCTACTCCGGCTCTCTCAGCGGCTCGGGCGCCGTCATAAAACTTGGCGGCGGTACCCTCACGCTCTCCGGCAGCAATGGCTACACGGGCGTTACGAGCCTTAACGGCGGCGTGCTCTCGCTCGGCAATGCAAGCGCCCTGGCCAGAACCGGCACGATCTCCTTCGGCGGCGGCTCGCTGCAGTACTCCGGCAGCAATACCGTCGACTACTCGGCCAAGATCTCGAACAGTGGCAGCGCCATCACCATCGACACCAATGGCCAGAACGTCACCTTCGCCTCCGGCGTGGGCTCGAGCAACACAGGCGGCCTTACGAAGTCGGGACTCGGCACGCTCGTGCTCTCCGGTTCCAACACCTTTTTCGGGGCGACGACCGTTTCGGCAGGCGCGCTCATCATCAACGGCAGCCTGACGAGTTCGCCCGTTACCGTCGCAAGCGGCGGCACGCTCGGTGGCAGCGGGAGGATCGGGAGCCTCGTCACGGTGCAGTCGGGCGGAGTGCTCTCCCCCGGAAATAGCCCCGGGGCGCTGACCACCGCGGCGCTCAATCTCCAGGCTGGGAGCATGACGCTCATGCAAATCGTGGGTGCCGGAACAGCGGCCGGCGTCTCGGGCAACGATTACGACCAGACTCTCATCACCACCGCCAATAGCCTCACCTACGGCGGTGATCTCGTGCTGTCGTTCCTCGGCAGTCCGCTGTTCGACAACGGCACGATGTTCAGCCTGTTCTCCTTCAGTGGCACGGCGGGGGGCGGATTCAATACGGTGACAACTGCGGCGGGGAGCAGCGGCTATTCCGGAATGACGTTTCAGCACAATGCCAACGGCAACTGGTACACCCCCGACACTTCGAGGGGCCAATATCTCGTCTTTGATCCTGCCAGTGGCCAGCTGTCGATCGTCCCGGAGCCCTCCACCTGGGTGATGGCAGCTATCGCCTCGGGGCTCGTGGCCCTCAAGTTTCGTCGGCGGAAACGAACCGAGGACTCCGCCGTGGCGGGAGCCTGACCGCCGGGCCAGGATGCTGCGGCCGAAGACCAATCGCCTCACGGAGACGCCATGGAGCGGGCGCGATCGGCTCGAGCGTTGACGCTGGAGCGGAGCCGGCCAGGAGGCGCTTCGCGGCCGCGAGAGAATCCGCCGGCCGGAGGGTCCCGATTTTTTTTGGCAGGTTCGATGCGCCGTTTCCGCTTCTTCTCCCCTGAAGGAACCGTCTGTTTCGGTTCCGTCCGGGCACCGACCGGCGCTGCCCGGCGACAGCGCACTCCTCCACCGTGAGCTCTTCCCATGCTGCGTCCCCACCTCCGCCTCCCCCTCGTCTTCTCCGCCATGTTCGCCATGCTCCAGGGAATCGCCCCCGGCATCACGCGGGCCGAAACGATCGCGTATTGGCGCTTCGAGAACGGCGCCGCCAACACGGTCGCGACGGGAGCCGGGTCGATCCTCGACCTGTCCGGCCACGGCCTCAACGGCACGCCCTTCGGCAACACGGTCTATCGGAGCGATGTCCCGGTCAATCCGGTGCCGGCTACCGGCGCGGCGAACACCCGCTCCCTCGACTTTGACGTATCCGGCTCGCGAGTGGCCGTTGCGGACAATCCACTTCTCGCCCTTACCAAAAGCATGACACTCGAGGCCTTCATTCGTCCACGTGCGACGGGCGATTCCATCAGAGAAATCATCTTCAGGGGAGACGATCTCGGAGGCCTTGACCCTTACAGGCTCACGTTGAGCCAGAATCTCCTTGGCTTCGTTATTACGAACAATAACGTGACCGCCGACTCCTTGGTGATTCCCTTTCCATCGTTTGACACGTGGATACACGTTGCCGGAACACTCGACGACGCGACAGGAGCGATGAATCTCTACATCAACGGAGTCTCGGTAGCCTCCAAAACGACATCCGTCCGACCGTTCGGCACTCTTTTTGGCCCCAACCCCGGACTCGGGATCGGCAACGTGCAGTCCGCAAATTACCCCCAGGCCTTCAACGGCCTCATCGACGAGGTCCGGATCTCCGACGTGGCCCTGCAGCCGGGCCAGTTCCTCAATGCCTCTCCCGTCCCTGAGATCGAACCGGCGGGGATGACCAGTGCCCTGGCGTTGCTGATCGGGGCCGTCGGTCTCGTCGAGCGACGGCGACGCGACCGTACCTGACGACTCCCAGGCAGAGGAGGGGGCACGGATGCCCATCCTCCGGGGCGTTGCAACGTCATCGTGAGCCCCGCCCCAGGGGACGATCACGATGAGTCCTTCGGTCCTGGCAACCGGTCAGTCGGGAAACTGCGCCGGGCGGCCGCGGAGGCCGGTGAGGAGCGCTTCCTCGTGCTGCTTTGGATCCCACACGAGGAGCACGGCCATCAGACCGTAAAACGGGAGGTGGCCAATCAGCTCAACCCAGTTTTTTCAACCAACCCTCGAGATCGTTGTTGGGCGAGAGCCACTCGCCGTTGACGCCGCAGACGAGCAGGGGCACCGCCGTGTGGATTCCGAGGATGAAGGGCACCAAGCCGTAGAAGATCGCCAGGCTCTCTTGCGTTGCGCCGAACTGTTCCGGCCCCGGGAGCAGCGGCCGCCGGTCGCGGGACACGAACAAAGCCCATCCCAGCGTGCTCGCGATCACGACGGCGAGAATCAGCGACAGCGGCAGCGGCTCGGTCGCTCGCCACAGGGTGAGGCCGGGAAGTTCTCCTTCGAGGAACCACTTCTCGTGGGCGAAGAAGGGGACGAACGCGTGCATGCGGCGATTCCTCGTCGGACAGGTGCACCTGGAGGCGGTAGTGTCGAGGCAGAGACTTTACCGCCACATCTCGTCGTCGACCGACTCGAAGGGAGCCGTCGCACGATCAAAAACGTCGGCCTCGCGGTCGCTCCACCGGGCGGCGATTTGCGAGAGATCACGCTTCGGCGCGCCGGGCCTTCCCCCAGTCGCCGCCTCCTGCAGGCGGATCACCGTCTGGCTGAGGTTCAAACCGAGTCGATCTGCCGTCGTCCGAAGCCGTGAGTCAACCGCCGCAAGAATGTCGCGTACCGGTATTCGATTCATAGGGTGCGTGCGTTATGCCTGCATGAGCAGCAGGCGGCAACGAGCGAAAACCGACCCCCTGTCGACCAAAAAAACCGGCCAGAGGCAGTCGGTGGACCGGCGTTGAACGCGGGCCCGAAGGGCTGCCTCAGCGCTTCGGCTTGGCGAGCTTCTTCTTCGCCACGGGCTTCTTGGCGGCAGCGGCTGGCTTCGTCACGCGCTTCGCGGCCGGCTTCTTCACGACCAGCTTCTTGGCCACCGGCTTCTTCGCGGCAGCCTTCTTCGCTGGCTTCACGCTCTTCTTCGCGGCGGCCTTGCGGCCGCCGGCGCTGCGGCGCGCGGCCCGGGCGGCCTCGACCTCGTCGAGAAACTCGTTGGCCTGCTCCTCGAGATCGGCCGCCGAGATCGGCTCGACCTCGTCGATGACAAACAGCGACAACTCGCCGCGGCGCTGCTGATCCATGAGCGCCTGATACTCGACGACGGAGAGATCGTCGTGGTCGTCATCCTCGCTCGTCAGATACTCAAAGCCGACGCGGGCCTTCACGTCCCAGCCATCGACGTGGAACTCGACGCCGTACTCGCGGAACTGGAGATTGCGGGCGATCGTGTAGCCCCTGGCCCGGAAGACCTTGGCGAGGAGATCACATCCAGCGGCTTCGGAGAGCGAGTCGAACATGATGGGGCAGGATTCCTGGGAAGGGGGGGACGGGGCAGGGGACTGGGCATCGACGAAAGGAGAGGGCAGCCGATCCGGTGACAGCCAATCCGGGAGAATAGCCGATCCGGGGGCGGAGGACACGCCCCCAAGGCTCGTCAGTCCCCGCGGCGCTTGCGGCGGAGCTCCTTCTCCCGCTGCTTCTTCTGCTTGCGGCGCTCGTCGGCCGTCAGCCGCCGGCCGGTGTCCCCCTTCGGCTTCCCGAGCCGCATGCCGGGATTGGCCATCTGCCCCTGCATCGCCTGCATCTGCTGGACGCGTTCGCGCATCCCCATCCCCGCCATCCCCTTCATCATCGCCGACATCCCGTCAAACTGCTTGACCAGATCGCTCACTTCCTGGAGCTGGACGCCGGCCCCGGTGGCGATCCGCCGGCGGCGCTGCTGATCGATCACCTTGCCGGGATTGCGGCGCTCCTGGGGGGTCATCGAGTCGATGATCCCGAACAGCCGCCCCATGTCCTTGTCGAGGTCGGCATCGCCGACGAGCTCCTTGAGCTGCCCCATGCCGGGGATCATCCCCAGCACCTTGCCGATCGGCCCGAGGCGGCGCGTCTGCTGGAGCATCTTCTTGAAGTCTTCGAGCGTGAACTCCCCCGTGCGGAGCCGCTCCTCCTGGCGGGCCATCTCGTCTTGGTCGAACTTCCGCTGCGCCTCTTCGACGAGCGTGACGACGTCCCCCATCCCCAGGATCCGCCCCGCCATCCGCTCGGCGTGGAAATCCTCGAGGGCCTCGATCTGCTCGCCGGTGCCGATGAACTTGATCGGCACGCCGGTGACGCTCTTCACGGAGAGCGCGGCGCCACCGCGGGCGTCGCCGTCGAGCTTCGTCATGATCACGCCGTCGAGCTCGAGGGCGTCGTTGAAGGCCTTGGCGCTGCGGACGGCGTCCTGGCCGGTCATCGCGTCGACGACGAGGTAGACCTGATCGGGGCCGACGGTGTGGTCGATGCGCTTGAGCTCGTCCATGAGCGCTTGATCGATCGCCAAGCGACCGGCGGTGTCGAGGATGACGACCGAAATCCCCTCCTTCCGCGCTCGGGCCACACCGGCGTTGCAGACGGCGACCGGATCGGTGACCCCGTCGGGGGTGTGGACCGGCACGTCGAGCTGGCGGCCGAGGATCGCAAGCTGCTCGATGGCAGCGGGGCGCTGAAGATCGGCCGCGACGAGCATCACGCCGCGCCCCTGCTCCTTGATCCGCTTCGCGAGCTTGGCGCAGGAGGTCGTCTTGCCGGAGCCCTGCAGGCCGCAGAGCATGATCACCGTCGCCCGCCCCGCTTGGAGGTGGAGCGAGTGATCGACCGGCCCCATGAGGTTGACCAGTTCCTGGTGGACAACGCCCACGAGTTGCTGGCCCGGGTCGAGGGTCTCGAGGACCTTCGCCCCGATCGCCCCCTCGACGACCTTGTCGAGGAAGGTGTCGACAACGTCATAGGCGACGTCTGCCTCGAGGAGCGCCGTGCGCACCGCGCCGAGCCCCTCGCGCATGTTCGACTCGGTCAGCTTGCCGCGGCCCCGCAGGGAGGCAAGGGCACTGGTCAGCGAGGCCGAGAGCGATTCGAACATGACGGCTCCAGGGTGGGGTGGGAGCCGGGATTATAGGACGGAATCGATCGGTTTCCCGTCCCCACCCCGAACACGGGCCACCGCTGGCCCGCAGGCCCTTCAAAGCCGGGGCCCGCGGCAGGAATCAGTGGATCATGCCGCCGTCGTTGCAGCAGGGGGCCGCAGCCGCTCCGCCGCAGCTCTCGCAGCCATCGCCGCAGGCCGGCGCCGAGCAGGGGGCGGCCATCGGGGCGGCGTAGACCGGGGCGGGAGCGGAAGACCCGCAGCCCCCGAGGCAGCCACCGAATTCCATGAAGGAGGGACGCCGCGAGGAGGAGCAGTTGCTCCCTCCCATGCAGTTGCAGCCGGGAGCCGCGACGAGCCCGGCAACGAGGGCGACCAGGCAGAACGCACGAGTCATTGGATGAGTCTCCACCACGGACGAAGCGGTCCCACCCCGAAATCGCTCGGAGGGGTGCGGCGTCAGGGACGCCGTCGAAAAAAACTTAGCTCACGGATCGGAGGCGCGACCCACCCGGTGCAGATTCCCGTCGGCTCAAACCCCGCGCCGGATTCATCCGCTGCCGGTCGTGACGAGGGTGCCGTTTGCGCGGTCTGCGGGTGATGCCCCCTCACCTTGAACGGCAGAGTGACGAAGAGAGGAAAGCTGCACAGCGAGGGTCGGGGTTTCGGAGGACGTCGGCGAGCGGGACTGGGGTCCGCCTGCCGTCCACCACCCCCCCGTGCACCCAGGGACATGCACCTCGACATCCTTTCCGCCATCCGGGCCAGCGCCACACGCCGCCGGCCCGCCTTCGTGAAGCCCTGCATCGGCGCCATCGCCTGGCTCGCTGCCCTGGCGGCACTGCTGCTTCCGGCAGCGCGGGGCGACGACCTGCCATGGTGCCCGCCACCGTCGCTCGTCGAACTCGCTCCCTGCGACGAGGCCGCCGAGTCGTTTCCAGAGTCGACCCCCTCCGCGGCCGCGGCCGACGGCTGCGACGACACCTGCTCACCTGCGGCACCATGCCGGCAACGGGATGTGTGGTCGGTGATCACCCGCGGGCTTCCCGACATCGGCCGGATGCCGACCCACGTGAATCCAGGTGTGGAGCGACTCGATGCCCGTGGCTGCTGGCAAAAGACCGATCTCAGTGGGCTTCTCGAAAATCCGCGGCAACCGCTTCTCGTCTTCATCCACGGCAATCGTTACGACCACGGCTCGGCGCGGGAGCAGGGCCTCCTCCTTGCCGCGCGGACAAGTGCCACCTGCGCCGACGCCGCCGACGTCCGGACCGTGATCTTCTCCTGGCCGAGCGACAAGCAGGGGATCCTCCTCCGCGACAGCCGGGCGAAGTACGAACGGGCCGTCACCGAAGGGCACTACCTCGCTTGGCTCCTCTCGCAGGTGGAACCCGACCGGCCGGTGGCGATCGTCGGCTATAGCTACGGCTCGCTCGTTGCCCTGGAGGCCCTCGAGGATCTCGTCCACGCCGAGGCCGCCGGACGGAGCGACGTGCGGACCTGGACAGACCGCACCGCACCGCTTCATGTCGTCCTCGTCGCGGGGGCGGTCCGACAGGATGCCTTCGCACCGCGCGGGCCCTACCGGGAAACGCTCCCCTGCATCGACCGCCTCACGGTCCTCTACAATTCCGACGACATCGCCCTGCGGTTCTTCGAGTATGTCGATCGCTCCCTGCGGACCGAAGCCCTCGGCCACGACGGCATGCCGGCGGGCTGGATCCCCCGCGGCATCGGCTTCAGCCAGGTCGATTGCGCCGAGATCGTCGGCCCCAGCCACCGCTTCAAGAATTACCTCGCCTCATCGACGCTCATGCGGCGGATCTGCTCCGGCGCCGGCCAAGGGCTTTGCTGTGGCCCCCACGCCGGAGCGTGCCCGGCGCCGGCGGAAGCGCCAGACGCCGAATCCACGGCCTCCGACGGCCCCGCAAGCGTCTGCCCGTGCGGCCATTGAGCCCGCCCGCCCCACCGACATGACGACACGGCGCGGGCGTCAGGCTGCCCGGCGAACAGGGGCCTGATCGCGGAACAGCCGAGCCTCGACCATCTTCCGGGCGACCTCACCGATCGTCGTCTCGGCGCGCCATCCGAGAGACTCGGCCGCCCGGCCGGGATCGGCGCGGAGACGGCGGACCTCGTGGCGCCGCAGGAAGCGCTCGTCGCAAACGACATGGCGCCGCCAATCGAGCCCGACGCGGGCGAATGCCTCGGCGACAAACGTCTCGAGCGCGACCGAGACTCCCGTGGCGAGGACCAGATCCTCAGGGCTCTCCGTCTGAAGCATGGCATGCATCGCCACGACATACTCCGGGGCCCAGCCCCAATCCCGCTCCACGGAGAGATCGCCGAGCGCGAGCGGCTGGGAATCGCCGGCGGCGATCCGACAGGCCGCGGCGGCGATTTTCTGGGTCACGAAACGCTCCGCTCGGAGCGGGCTTTCGTGGTTGGAGAGGATCCCCGTGCAGGCCCACAGCCCGTGGAGCCGCCGGTAATGATCGACCTGGGCGAAGGCAGCGGCCTTCGCCAAGGCATAGGGATCGCTCGGTCGGAGCGGGGTCGACTCGTCGACCGGCTCACCGCCGTTGTCGCCGAACATCGCCGTCGATCCGGCAATGAACAACCGCGTCGGCAGCCGCGTCACCCGCACCGCCTCGAGGAGATTCACCGTGACGCCGGCGATGCTCTGGAACGTGGCGGCCGGCTGCTCGAACGACAGCGCGATCGACGACTGGCCGGAGAGGTTGTAGAGCTCGTCGGGGCGGACCGCCTCGAGGAGCGCGACGGTGGCAGCGAGATCAGCAGGATCGAGCGCCTTGATCGTGACACGCCGCTCGAGGCCGAGCGCGGCAAGGCCGCGCCGGTCGCACGTCGCCGGATCGCGGCTCGTCCCCACGACCCGATAGCCCTGCTCGAGGAGGTGCGCGGCGAGATACGCACCGTCCTGCCCGCTGATGCCGCAGACGAGCGCCGTCGGTTGCGGTCGGTGGATGCGCGCCATGGTTCGCCTTCGGGCCCTTTCGACCACCGCTGTGTCAGCTCGCCGCCTGCTGCGCCACAAACCACGCCGCCGTTCGGCTGATCCCTTCCTCGAGCCCCACCTCGGGGCGCCAGCCGAGGACCGTGCCGGCGCGGGAGGCATCGACGAGGTTCGACCGCAGGTCGCCAGGGCGGGCCGGGCCGTGGAGTGGCGCCGGGTATGAGGCCGTCCGCCCCGCCTCCTTCATCACGCCGACGAGCCCCTGACGGATCCGGGCCTCGAGCGCGACCACGTCGGTGCCAACACCTGTGCCGATGTTGAGGCTCGTGAGTTGCCCGCAGGGAATGGCCGCGTCGGAGGCGGTCAGCGCGAGGAGGTTCGCGCGGGCGACGTCGCCGCCATAGACGTAGTCGCGGACGTAGTGGCCGTCGCCATTGATCGTGGCTGTCTGGCCCGCGAGATAGCGCTTGAGAAAGATCGCCACCACGCCTGCCTCGCCGTGCGGATTCTGCCGCGGGCCGTAGACGTTGGCATAACGCAAGGCCATCGCACCCAGGCCATGTTCGGCCGCGTAAAACTTGAGATACCGCTCGCCGACCCACTTCGTGATCCCGTAGGGGCTGACCGGGTCGGCGGGCGTTTCTTCGGGGGCGGGGCTTGTCTGCTCTCCATAGAGCACCCCTCCCGACGAGGCGAACACGACCCGTCCACACTTCTGGGCCACCGCGGCATCGAGGACGTTGATCAGGCCAATGGTATTCACTTCGGCATCGAACAGCGGCTCGCGGACCGACCGGCTCACCGACATCTGCGCCGCCTGATGACAGACAACGTCGGGTTGGAAGGCGGCGAAGGCAGCGAACACCGCGTCGCGGTGGCGGATGTCGACGACATGGAGCGGTACCGTGGCAGGAAGATTGTCGCGAGACCCGGTCGAGAGGTCGTCGATCACCCCCACCTCATGCCCGGCAGCCAGGAGCGCATCGGCGACATGACTGCCGATGAATCCCGCCCCACCCGTAACCATCACTCGCATGCTCATGCTGCCTTCCGCTCGAGAACCTCGTCGTAGACGTCGAGGTAGCGGGCCGCTGCCCGCTCCCACGTGTACGTGGCGGCGTGAGCGACTTGAGCCGCGGCAAAGCCGGGCATCGAGCGGGAGGACTCGAGTCCGTCACGTACCACCCGGAGCATAGCGTCGGGCTCGAACGTATCCCACCAACCGGCCCGGTCGCCTGCCACCTCGGGAAGACTCGTCCGCCGCGCGGCGAACACCGGCCGGCCACACTGCATCGCCTCGAGGACGGGGAATCCAAAGCCTTCGCTGAGCGAGGGAAAGAGGAACGCGTCGCAGTGCTCGTAGAGCCATTGCCGGTCACCGTCGGACACCTCCCCCGGCATGAACACCCGGTCGCCCAGACCGAGTCGGGCCACCTCCTCCTCCAGGAACGCACCGTACGGGGTCGCCTTCCGGCCGGCGATCACCAGCCGCAGGTCGTTGGTCCGCGCGATCATCGCGAGGAGGACGTGGCAATTCTTGTGCGGCAGCGCCGCCCCGACGGAGAGGAGGAACGGCCCGGGCGGGAGGAAAGAAGGCCTGCCCGGGGAGGCGACGGCCGCTGGCGGCAGACCGTTGGGGACGACATGGAGGGGCTTCCCGCGAAGCTCGAGCCATTCGCGCACGTCGTCGGCGACGAACTTCGAGATCGTCACCACCGCCGCCGCCCGATCGACCTTCGCCTGCACGGCGGCGAGCTTGCGGCGGACGGCCGCCGGCCGGCTGCGGTGGCGCTCGTCGTGGAGAAAGTTGAGATCATGGATCGTGAGGACGACCGGCACGCGCGCGTCGAGTGGCAGGTATTTCGACGATTGGCTGGTGACATGCCACAGGTCGTAGCCGCCGTCGGCCCGGAAGGGGCGCACCAGCGGCCGAAGGAACCGGGCGAACGACTCCTTCCGCCAGGGACTGACATCGATGTGCTCCACGGCGCCGTCGTGGAAGTACCGCACTGTCGGCCGGCTCGCGTCGCCGCGCGGCGGAAGGAAGAGGACCGGCTCGATGCCCCGGCCAGACGCCGACAGGATCCCCTCGGCGAGATACCGGCAAAACCGCCCCAGGCCGCAGTTGGCATGCCGCACCTTCTCCAGGTCGATGACGACCCGGGGGCGAGAAGCGCGGTCGCGGAGCGTGGGTATGAGTGGCATGGAGGCGTGAGCCCGACGAGCGGGCGCGGACCGACACGCTGCGGTGTCCGTCGAATCCCGTGGAGTGGATATCGGCCGGACAACCCCCTTGGATTGCATCCCTCCGCCACCGATCCCGAACTCGCGTGAAGACGGGAAGACCGGGCTGGTGGGGCCGTCCACGATCGATGCTCGGCGCGGCAGAGCGGGGGGAATGGGGCTGCTGGGGGGATGGCCCAAGCGCCTCGATCAGCGGAGCTCGCTTCACGCCACCCGGTATCCGGACGTCGAGCGAGCGGACGCCACCCGTTCCCCTTCGATCCCCAGCGCAGCGAGGAGACCGGCGACGTAGTTCTCCATGGAGTGCTCGGTGCAATAGCGGACCCGGGTCGCCTCGTCGCGGCCATCACCCTGCGCGAGCAGCGCTCCAAGCGCCCCCGCCACCATGTCGGCGGTGAAGGTGTCGGGGACCCGGGCGACGGTCGCAGGGGCGTCGAGCGCCGCGGCGAGATCCTCGTTGGCAACCGTCGGCACCCCCGCGGCGATACAGTCCATCAGCGCGCCCGAGATGCCACCGAAGCGGTGCGTGCGGAGCTGGATCGCCCCGTCGGCGGCGAGGAGCCATGTCCGCCAGGTCTCGTC
>Ga0209188_1000413_pt1 | contig 41796 bp, 39 predicted proteins | sample C_130625_EF_Meta_FD_187307 | JGI IMG/M metagenome (GOLD analysis project Ga0209188, IMG submission 187307) | Freshwater microbial communities from Lake Croche, Canada to study carbon cycling - C_130625_EF_MetaG (SPAdes) (version 2) | ecosystem: Environmental > Aquatic > Freshwater > Lake...
CGCACTTGACCCAATCCATTGTTGCCCGGCAATGCACGCATATTGCGTGTTCGAAATACATCACGCACCATGCCTTTTTCTTTGTGCATGAAAAATTTACGGTCGAGCTGGGTGACGATACCCGCAGCATCTTGACCTCGGTGCTGCAAAAGCAACAAAGCGTCATAGATCAATTGGTTCACTGGTGCGTTACTAGCAACGCCGACGATTCCACACATTAGGTGATGTACTTTCCAAAGTCTGCCGGCAATGCCGGCTTACACACATGCAAAAGCGCTTTCAACCATTTCGCTCCCTGGGCTTGTTGCCAAGCCTCAGATTCACGCATCGGGGTCATACCCACTAGGACTGTTGCGGCCAAAAGCACCACAACACCTCTTAACAAGCCAAACACACTGCCCAGCAACCTATCAAGCGGGCCCAATCCAACGACTGAAAGCATTTTTTTGATCAGCCCCGTGATGAGCACTTGCGCAATCAACACGCCAATAAAAACCACCACAAAGCCCGCGGCAAAACGCAACATTTCGCTACTGCCGTCCATCGGCAACCATTGCGCCATGTTGGGGGCGTAGTACTGCGCCAAATAAAAGGCTGCCACCCAGCCCGCTAGCGATAAAACCTCTTGCACGATGCCGCGCCACAGGCCTAACACCATCGAAAAGCCTAGAACAGCCAGCAGAATCCAGTCTACAGACCCAAGCGTTTGCATCACACGATCACAGCGTCAAGACCTGCGGTTGCAACTGCAACTGCTTGATCTTGTTGGCCATTTTTTCGGCTTCGTCTTTGCTAGCAAAAGGACCCACGCGCACACGTGTACGGGGGCCATCTTTGGTATTTGCAATATTGGTGTACGTCTTATAACCAGCTTTTTCTAATTTGAGACGCACTTCTTTGACTTTGGCGTCCTCAGCAAATGCCCCGATTTGGACTACAAAGCGGGGGCCTTCAACTGCAGCGCTGGCACTCGGCGTAACAGGCACTAAAGAGGCACTCGAGGTTTTAGCTAACGTTGATGTATCCGAGGTTTTGCTATCGGCTTTGGCAGGTTCTGGAGTTTTAAGGGGTTCAGCTGTTTTTGCTGTTGCTGTTGCTGGAGGCGCAGTTGGCGTAACAGCAACTGGTGTCTGACTTGCTGTTGGAATTGGGGTTTCCTCTTTCTTTGCAGAAGTCACGACTTCTTCTTTGGGACTTAAAGCGGCATCTGTGGCCAGTGGAGTTTGCTTGGTCGCAGCGCTGGCAGACACCATAGGCTTGGTTTTAATGCGGTCTGGAATATCGACGGCGATATCTAAAGAAACAGGACGCGGCTGGGTATCAAACACCAATGGAAATCCGACAACGCCGATGATGACCAACACCGTGGCACCGATCAACCGATGGCGGGCACGGCGGCGTAAAACTTCAACGCTTTCTGCGGGCGAGTTGCTGAAGTTGCTAGAAGCTTCCCCGGCGTTTTGTCCAGGTAGTCGAAACTTAAAAAAGGCCATGGATTGGGGTCTCAGGAACTCAAATGCGGGGCGTCCAAACGGGGTATTCCGTCCTTTAAAACACCCCCGACCGTGAAGAACGATCCGAAAACTACGATTCTATCAGCGGGGTCTGCCGCAGCGACTGCCGCTTCAAAGGCTTCTTTTGGGTCTTTGAAGACGCTGGATGTAACGTTTTTTCTATTGTTAGTTTGCTGCCATTGCTTTTGTAAATCTTGTGCGCTGGAGGCGCGTGCCGTCGGCAAATCGCAGAAATACCACCGGTCTACCAAGACCCCAACTCGCGCCATGATGGCGGAGATATCTTTATCGGTCATTGCCCCAAACACAGCATGGGTGGTCGGGTAAAAGCCCATGGCGTCTAGGTTTTCACTCAAAGCGGCGACTGCATGCGGGTTATGCGCCACATCCAGAACCAAGGTTGGCTGGCCGGGAATGATTTGGAAGCGGCCGGGTAGCTCGACCATGGCTAAACCGTTGCGGATGGCCTGCGCGGTCACAGGGAGGCGATCGCGAACGGCTTCCAGCGCAGCCAAGACGCCGCTGGCATTGATTAACTGGTTGGCTCCGCGCAATGCTGGGTAAGCCAAACCGCTGTAACGACGCCCTCTGCCCGCCCAAGCCCACTGCTGCTTGTCGCCGGTGACATTAAAGTCTTTGCCAAATTGCCAAAGATCGGCGCCGATGGAAGCAGCATGCGCCAACACGCTATCTGGCGGAACAGGATCGCTCACGATCACTGGCTTGCCAGCGCGCATGATGCCGGCTTTTTCAAACCCAATGGACTCTCGGTCCAGCCCTAATAGTTCGGTATGGTCCAAATCAATGCTGGTGATCACCGCGCAATCTGCATCAATGACATTCACTGCATCCAAGCGGCCTCCTAAACCTACTTCCAAAATGGCGACATCTAAATTCGCTTCTGCCATCAAACTCAAGATGGCCAGAGTTGTGAATTCGAAATAAGTAAGGCTGATTTCTGAGCCTTGGCAACGCGCATCCTCCACCTTTTGGAAGTGTGGCAACAAATCATCCGGCTGCACGGTTTCACCATGGATACGGCAACGTTCTTGGAAATGCACCAAATGGGGCGAGGTGTAAACCCCCGTGCGATAACCCGCTTGCAACAAACAGGCTTCCAACATGGCGCAAGTCGACCCTTTGCCGTTGGTGCCAGCGACAGTGATGACGCATGCTTCAAAGCGCAAACCAAGACGCTTGACCACTTCTTGGACCCGATCCAGACCCATGTCGATCGTATGGGGATGCAAACGCTCGCAGTGTGCGAGCCAACTATCGAGTGAATTCATAGATGAATTGTCACCCACGTCAACCCAATGGCGTTTGTAAGCGTTGATCACAAGCGTCTTACATACAAAGATTACACTCTATGTAATCAGTCAATTCCAAGGATTTCCTATGACTAACTATTCAACCCCAAAGCTTCTGAGTCTCATTGCGCTTGCGCTTGTTTGCCAAATTGGTAGCGTGCAAGCACAAGAAGTCGGCAAAGTCATCTCTTCCACACCCGTCATTCAGCAAGTAGCCGTTCCGCGCCAAGTTTGCACCACCGAGCAAGTCGTTGTGCAAGGACAAAAATCTGGTGCCGGTGCCGCCATGGGCGCTATCGCCGGTGGCGCTGTGGGTAACAGCATGGGTCAAGGTTCAGGTCGCGCGGCGGCCACCATGCTGGGGCTATTTGGTGGCGCCATCTTGGGCGAGAAGATCGAGGGTCCTGCTAACTCAGAAGTTCGCCAAGTTCAAAATTGCGCCCAGCAAACCGTCTACGAAAACCGCACCATGGCCTACAACGTGGTCTATGAATTTGCTGGCAAGCAATACACGGTGCAAATGCCGTCAGACCCAGGTCCTACTGTGCGATTGCAAATCACACCTGTAGCAAATCCACCAGCGACCTCATTCAATGTGCCGCCATCTGGATCTGCACCTCGTTTCTAATTCACTTCTAGATCCCGTTTTTTCTCTTCCGTTTTTCTAGCTTTTGATTCGGTTTTTACAAACCGCCTTTTTGTATGCCTACCCAAACCATCGATGGCGTGTCCATCCACACCCAAGCCAATGTTTTCTTTGACGGCAAATGCATTAGCCACGCCATCATCACTGCCAATGGCACCAAGCTCTCGGTTGGCGTTATCTTGCCCGCCACATTGACTTTCAACACAGGCGCGCCTGAGGTCATGGAATGTGTTGCAGGTTCATGCGAATACAAGCTCGATGGCAGCCATGATTGGGTAACTTCACAAGCTGGCGAAAAATTCAGCGTGCCAGGCAACTCCAAGTTTGATATCCGCGTTACTGCGCCTTATCACTATATTTGTCACTTCGGCTAAGCCGCGTTAGTTCGGAGTCTCCATGAGCACCATATTGCAACACCTGCCAAAAGGTGAAAAAGTCGGCATCGCTTTCTCGGGTGGCTTGGACACCAGCGCTGCTTTGTTGTGGATGAAGCAAAAAGGCGCCGTGCCCTATGCCTACACCGCCAACCTAGGCCAACCCGACGAAGCAGACTACAACGAAATTCCCCGCAAAGCCATGGAATACGGCGCCGCCAAAGCGCGCCTGATCGATTGCCGCACCCAACTCGCACACGAAGGCATTGCAGCTATCCAATGTGGCGCCTTCCATATCCGCACTGGAGGCATCGCTTACTTCAACACCACGCCTCTAGGACGCGCCGTGACGGGCACCATACTCGTCTCAGCGATGAAAGAAGACGACGTCCATATTTGGGGCGATGGATCGACTTACAAAGGCAACGACATCGAGCGTTTCTATCGCTACGGCTTGCTCACCAACCCAAGCCTGCGCATCTACAAGCCTTGGCTAGACCAGTTGTTCATCGACGAACTGGGTGGTCGCGCTGAAATGAGCGCCTTTATGACAGCCAATGGTTTTGGCTACAAGATGAGCGCGGAGAAGGCGTATTCCACCGACAGCAATATGCTCGGAGCCACGCACGAAGCCAAAGATTTAGAACACTTAAACAGCGGCATTCAAATCGTCAACCCCATCATGGGCGTACCTTTCTGGCGCGAAGACTGCGAAGTTAAAGCAGAAACAGTCAGCGTGCGATTTGAAGAAGGCCAACCTGTCGCTTTGAACGGAGTGGCTTTTGCCGACCCCGTAGCCTTGTTTCTAAAAGCCAACGAAATCGGTGGCCGTCATGGTTTGGGCATGAGCGACCAAATCGAAAACCGCATTATCGAAGCCAAGAGCCGTGGCATCTACGAAGCCCCTGGTATGGCCTTGTTGCACATCGCTTACGAGCGCTTGGTTTCTGGCATTCATAACGAAGACACCATAGAGCAATACCGAATCAACGGTTTGCGTTTAGGTCGATTGCTCTACCAAGGACGTTGGTTTGATCCACAGTCCATCATGTTGCGTGAAACCGCCCAGCGTTGGGTTGCGCGTGCTGTCACTGGCGAAGTGACCCTAGAGTTGCGTCGCGGCAATGACTTCTCCATCTTGAATACCGAAAGCCCTAATTTGACGTATGCGCCTGAGCGTTTGAGTATGGAAAAGGTGGAAGGCGCTCCTTTCACTCCGTTAGACCGTATTGGGCAGTTGACTATGCGCAATTTGGATATCACTGATACACGCGCAAAGCTCGGTATTTATGCGCAGTCTGGATTGCTGTCTTTGGGAGAAGGCGCGGAGATGATTAAGCTTGAGGGTGGTAGTAAGTAGCTTTTCTCCTGCCTTTGGGTTTGTTGGAGCTTGGCTCTTCTTTTGTTTCCTTGGCTTTCGGGCTTTTAATTCGGTTCGCTTCTTTCGTCGTCCTTGGGACTTTTAATTCGGGATGGTTGGCGATGCAAATGCTTGGTGGCATGCACTGCGCCGCTCATGTCCTCCGGCTTCGGCGAGCCGAAGCCTCCCCCTTTACTTCGCTCTGCAGTACATACCACCAAGCATTTGCGCAAAATTTGTTTGAACTCCACTTAGTTTGAACTCAACTTCGTTCGCCGGCGTCAGCTCGACGGCGCACGATGCGTAGCGAAGTAAAGGGGGAGGATTTGGCCTTTGGCCAAATCCGGAGGACATGAGCGGAGCATCGTGTGCCGTCGAGCTGACGCCTTGCTACAAAAGCTAGCAACTAAACCACAACAGGCTCAGGCTCCAACAAAATCCCAAACCTCTCATACACACTGGTCTGAATCGCCTTAGCCAACGTCATCACCTCGCCCCCAGTGCAAGGGTTCTCGCGCCCACCTTTGTTCACCAGCACCAAAGCCTGTTTTTCATACACAGCGGCATTACCCACAGACTTGCCCTTCCATCCGCAAGCATCGATCAACCAACCAGCAGCGAGTTTGATACGGCCATCGTCTAGAAGGTAGTGCACCACTTTCGGGTCTCTGGCAATGATGTCCGCGCATTGCTCAGGCGTGACAGTAGGGTTCTTGAAAAAACTGCCGGCGTTTCCAATGACCGCTGGGTCGGGCAACTTGGCCCGACGAATGGCACAGACCCACTCAAAAATTTGATGCGCAGTGGGCTGATCGATGCCGGTTTCTGTCATTTTTTTTTCTAAATCTAGATAGCCAAGCACCGGCTTCCAAGCTTTGGCTAACCGAAACCGAACGCGGGTAATCAACGCGCGGCCCGCCAATCCCATGCTGCGTGAAGCGCCAACTGTTTGACCTGGTCCATGTTTGAAAATCGAGTCGCGATAACCGAACGCGCATTGCGCGGCATCCAGGGTGAAGATATTTCCAGTCGCGAGGTCGATCGCATCTAGAGCGTCGAAGCGGTCTTGTAATTCGACGCCATAGGCGCCAATGTTTTGTACGGGCGAAGCGCCAACACTGCCCGGAATCAACGCCATATTTTCCAAGCCCGGCCAACGGTTATCTAAGGTCCATTGCACGAAATCGTGCCAATCCTCGCCAGCAGCGGCTTCGATAATCCAAGCCTTTTCGGTCTCCTCCACCAATCGCATACCTTTGAGTTCCACCTTGAGAACGAGCGCTTTGAGGTCGCCCGTCAGCACGATATTGCTGCCGCCGCCAAGCACAAATTTCTGGGCGTCGCGCAATTGTGGGTCAGCTAATAGAGTCTCAATATCGGACCCAGACCGCACACGTACCAATTGCAAAGCCTTGGCAGATATACCAAAAGTGTTATGCGCTTGCAGTGGGACGTTTCGCTCAACTAACATATCTAGATTGTCTCACCCTGATTTTGAAAGACTCACCACATGCCTTCTTTTGACACCGTCTGCGAACCTAATCTGCCCGAAGTAAAAAACGCCGTCGATAACACCGCCAAAGAAATTGCGACCCGTTTCGACTTCAAAGGTACATCTGCTGGCGTAGAACTTAAGGACAAAGAGATCACCTTGTTTGGCGACGCAGACTTTCAACTTACCCAAGTCGAAGACGTATTGCGTAACAAATTGACCAAGCGTGAAGTCGATATTCGCTTTCTGGATAAAGGCGACGTGCAAAAAATCGGGGGCGACAAGGTCAAGCTGGTCATCAAAGTGCGCAACGGGATTGAGACTGAGGTCTCTAAGAAAATCCAACGCCTGATTAAAGACAGCAAGATCAAAGTGCAAGCTGCGATTCAAGGCGATGCTGTTCGTGTCAGCGGCACGAAACGCGATGACTTGCAGGCTGCTATGGCTTTAATTCGCAAAGAGATGACCGATTTGCCTTTGTCATTTAACAACTTTCGCGATTAACCTCTGCTCTGCTTTAATACTGGTTGGCGATGCTCCTGCTTGGGGGCATGCGCTGCGCCGCTCATGTCCTCCGGCTTCGGACAAGCCGAAGCCTCCCCCTTTACTTCGCTCTGCAGCACATACCCCCAAGCAGGAGCGCGAGATTAGTTTGAACGCTACCTCGTTCGCCGGCGTCAGCTCGGCGGCGCACGATGCGTAGCGAAGTAAAGAGGGAGGATTTGGCCTTTGGCCAAATCCGGAGGACATGAGCGGAGCATCGTGTGCCGTCGGGCTGACGCCACGCTACAAAAACCACAAAAGCCACAAAAACTAAGTCTGCGACTTCTTCTCACCAATCCTGCTCTCCTGCCCCAAAACCAAACGTGTAATGTTCTCTTGATGCCGCATGAGTAACAAGCCACTGATAACAATCAAAGCCATCAGTTGCGGCTCACCAGTAGTCCAAGCCACTTGGTTGCCAAACAGGTAATACAAAGGCGCAAACAACGACGCGGCAATGGCAGCCAACGAGGAGTAACGGAAAAAATAGGCCACGATGCCCCAGGTGGCCATGGTGGCTAGCCCGAGTACCGGCTCAATGCCAAAGATAACGCCTGCCGCAGTCGCCACACCTTTGCCACCTTTAAAGCCAAAAAATACTGGCCATAAGTGCCCGATAAACGCTGAAATCGCCACTAACGCCAACACCCGCTCGTCCCAACCAAAAGAGGAACCAAAAATCTTGACTAGCAACACTGGGATATATCCCTTTAGCGCATCCAAAGCCAAGGTAAAAATCGCGGCTTGCCGATTGCCAGAACGCAGCACATTCGTTGCCCCAGGGTTTTGGCTGCCGTACGTGCGCGGGTCGTCAAGGCCCATGACTCGGCTGACGATTACCGCAAAAGACAAGGACCCCACAAGGTAGGCGCCGAAAACCAAGAGTAATAAAGAGTTCGAGTCAGTCATGGCTAGCAATCGAGATTTGCGTGTTTATTTTTGCAAAGCGAAAACCGCGCGTCACAGAGCCGGATCACGCATTTCCCAACGAATGGCATCTATAGCTGCCAACACTTCAGGTGACAAAGTCTTGCCCCACACATCCAAATCGGTATCTAGTTGGGCGACCGACGTCACACCAATGATGGTGCTTGCGACTTGCCACTTGGTGTAACAAAACGCCAAGGCCATTTCAGTGGGCGTCATTTCGTGCTCGCGTGCCAAGGCGTTGTAGCGGCGCGCTGCTACGAGAGCCTCAGGTCGGCCCCAGCGTTGCTTTTGGACCGATTCGTAAATCGACAGACGACCACCATCTTTACCTTGTGGCGCATTGGGGCCCGTCACACCGCCCGCATCGTATTTACCGGTCAGCAAGCCAAAGGCCAAAGGCGAATATGCCAACAAGGACACGTTCAGGCGGTGGCAGGTCTCGTCCAGGGCATTTTCAAAAGTACGGTTGACCAAGCAATAAGGGTTTTGAATGGAGTGCACGCGGGGCAAGCCATGCTGATCGGCCAAGCGGATAAATTCGTGCACGCCGTAAGGGGTTTCGTTGGATAGACCAATGTGCCGGACTTTTCCAGCTTTCACCAACTTAGACAACGCTTCCAGCTGCTCATGGATAGATGTGGCGCTATTGTCTTTGGCCGGGTCGAAATAAACCATGCCAAACGCAGGCACATGACGCTCGGGCCAGTGGATTTGGTAGAGGTCGATCACATCGGTCTTGAGACGCTTCAAACTCGCATTGCAGGAATTCAAAATGTCTTGCGCGGTCATTCCTAAGCCTTCGCGTACCCAAGCCATACCTCTGGATGGGCCGGCCACCTTGGTGGCAAGCACGAGTTTTTGTCGAACACCAGGGTGCTTGGTAAACCAGTTTCCCAAAATCGTCTCAGTCGAACCAAAAGTTTCAGCCTTGGCGGGGACTGAATACATCTCTGACGTGTCCAAGAAGTTCACGCCCCGTTCCAAAGACCGATCGAGAATCGCATGCGAGTCAGCTTCGCTGACCTGCTCGCCAAAAGTCATTGTTCCCAAACAAATCGGGGTGACGCGCAAATCACTGGTGCCCAGTGAGACCAAGGGGAAAGACATTTCTAAAACTCCAAGAATCGGTTTTTCAAAGCGGGTAAGTCTAATCCCTCGCCTTAAGAGCGGCTCTTTCCTCTTCTTGCAGACGTAAAACCCGCCTTTGCACCTTACCCGTCGTGGTCATCGGCAACTCAGCGATAAATTCGATTTCCTTGGGGTATTCATAAGGCGCCAACTTGCCGCGCACGTGGATTTGCAACTCAGCAATGAGGGCTTCACTGGCTTGAAAGCCTGCCGCCAAGACCACATAGGCTTTGACCAAAGCGCCCCTTTCGGGGTCAGGCTTAGGCACCACGGCCGCGTTGGCGACGGCAGGGTGTTTGACCAAACAGTTCTCGACCTCACTAGGTCCGATGCGGTAGCCAGCTGCTTTGAACACATCGTCGGCGCGTCCTTGGTACCAGAGGTACCCGTCCTTGTCGCGCACAGCCAAGTCACCCGTGCGGCACCAGTCACCCGTGAACTTTGCCTGGGTGGAACGCGGGTTTTTCCAGTAGCCCAAAAAGAAAATCGGGTCTGGCTCGCCATGCTGGTTGAAGCGATGCAAAGCCACATCACCAGGCACACCATCGGGACACTCCTTGCCGTCCTCGTCAATCACCGCCACGCGGTGGCCTGGGTAGCCTTTGCCCATGCTTCCTGGCTTGGCGTGCCAACCAGCGTTGTGTCGATGCGGGACAGGTGTTTGTCCACCGTCACTCGCCCATTCCATTGCGCAATTGCCCACGATGTAATTAATTTCGGTTTGGCCAAACATCTCGTTGACCGTCACACCCAACTGGTTTTGGCAATAGGCAAACACGGCGTCGCCCACCGCTTCGCCGGCACTCATCATGGCTTGAAGTTGAAGCTTGAATTGGCTGCGCGGCGTGGGGTAGGCCTTCATCATGGCTTTGAGCGCAGTGGGGAATAAGAACGAATGCGTAACGGCGTGCGCCTCCATCAAACCAAACGCCAACTCGGGGCTAAAGCGTCCGTTGTAAGCCACGATGGGGCGGCCAAAGTACAGCGTAGGGAGCAATGCGTCCATCAAGCCGCCGGTCCAAGCCCAATCGGCGGGTGACCAAAAAACGCTGGGAAATTTACTACTGGGTAATTCCTGTGAATTCACTCGATCGGTCGGCGAAAACCCAAACCAATTTTGGCTGCACACGAATCCAGTCAAGTTTCCAATCAAAGCGCGGTGCGGAATCAGCGCACCCTTAGGCGGGCCGGTGGTTCCGCTGGTGTAAATCAACACCGCGGCGTCATCGGCTTGGGTCGTGACAGGCCTAAAACTGGTTTTTAATGCCGACGGACTTGAGCCTTGCTGAGAGCCTTGGCCTGCCAACGCTTCGCCCTTTTTAAAAGTCTCGGGGTTATGTGGCTGATCTAAGCGGACCACCTCACGCAGTGCGATGCATTCGCCTTTCACCTGCAGCACCTGATCGATCGATGCGCCATCCACCAAAGCCACCACCGCTTCGCTGTCGTTCAAGCGATATGACAACGCATCTGGCCCAAACAACAAAGACAAGGGCATGGCCACCGCACCTATTTGCATCACCGCGATATAGGCCACCGCCGTCTCAAAGTGTTGCGGCAACACAATGGCCACCCGGTCGCTTTTTTGCACACCTAAGGCTTGCAAGCGCAAGCTCAAAGCGTCTGCGGCCTGTTGTAACTCCGCAAAGTTGTAGGAGCGATGCGCACCCCCCGTGTGGTGTTCGATGATGGCAATGCGTTGCGAAGCATCAGCTTGCGCCGCCCACCGTTGGCTACACACCAGCGCCATGTTGAAATTAGCTGGCACAGACCAACCGAAACCTTGCTGCATGGCAGCATAAAAATCGCCCGTCGCGCGGGCGTTGTCGTGTGTTTGACGCGAAGTCATTTCTAGGGTCCTTATGATTCAAGCAATGTACCCAATACAAAAAGAATCGCGTAGCGAGTTTGTACCGATACGCCAACTCAATTACCACGTGCGCCAATGGGGCACGCCAGATAACAACACCCCACCCTTGGTCATGGTTCACGGATGGATGGACGTCTCCGCGTCATTTCAGTTTGTCGTCGACGCCCTAGCCCAAGACCGCTGGATCATCGCGCCTGACTGGCGCGGTTTTGGACTGACCGACACACCCAACCAAGACAACTATTGGTTTCCAGACTACCTCGCCGACCTTGACTTCTTGCTGGACCACTATGTGGGCGACCGCAGCATCCACTTGCTCGGCCACAGCATGGGCGGCCATGTCGCCACCTTGTATGCAGGTGTGCGCCCTGAGCGCGTTGCCAAACTGATCAACCTGGAAGGCTTTGGCATGGCAGCCACCCGCCCCGCGCAAGCCGCAGGACGTTATGCCAAATGGATGGATGAACTCAAAACCATGCACAAAGGCGAGTTAGACCTCAAACCCTACGCCAACTTAGAAGGCGTAGCCAGGCGCTTAATGAAAACCAATCCTCGCCTCAGTAGCGACAAAGCCCATTGGTTGGCCAGCCATTGGGCGCAACCTAACGAGGCAGGTGAATGGCGCATCTTGGGCCATGCCGCCCACAAAATCATCAATGCGCAGCTATTCAAAGTCGACGAAGTGCTAGGCGTTTATGAACGCATCACTGCCCCCACCCTATTCGCCATGGCCGATACCGACAGCCTGACGCAATGGTGGAAAGACAAATACACCTTGGACGAATTCAAACTTCGCATCGCCTCGGTACCCGACCTGCGCCACGCCGTCATCGAAGACGCAGGCCATATGCTGCACCACGACCAGCCCGAAAAACTGGCCCGTCTGATCGAAGAATTCCTCGCCTGAGTAGCGTTACTGGCGCGCGTGAGAAAATCACAGGTTGTCCCCGTCACGTAAAGAAGAAGCACCATGGAAGCAGAACGCACCAACCTCATTGGCACCACTTTGGCTGACCTCACAGTTCGTACCGTCGAACTTCGGGGGTATCTTTGACTTCGATGCCAAATCTGAGCGTTTAAGAACTGTCAACGCATCCCTAGAAGACCCCAAAGTCTGGGACGACCCCAAAAAAGCCCAAGAACTCGGGCGTGAGAAAAAAATGCTGGATGGTGTCGTCGTCACCATCAACCACCTAACGCAATCGCTAGCTGACAACACCGAACTCTTCGAAATGAGCAAGGCTGATGGCGATGACGATGGTCTCGTCACCATCGAGGCCGACACGCAGTCTTTGGTTAAAACCATCGAAGACCTCGAATTTCGCCGCATGTTCAGCCAAGAGGCGGACCCGTGCAACGCCTTCCTTGACATCCAAGCCGGCGCCGGTGGCACCGAAGCTTGCGATTGGGCCAGCATGTTGTTGCGCCAATATTTGAAATACGCCGAACGCAAAGGTTTCAAAACCACGGTCGAAGACGAATCCGCTGGTGACGTGGCTGGCATCAAAGGTGCGACCATAAAAATTGAGGGCGAATACGCCTTTGGCTTGTTGCGCACCGAAACCGGCGTGCACCGTTTGGTGCGCAAATCACCTTTTGACAGCTCGGGCGGACGCCACACCAGTTTTGCCAGTGTGTTTGTCTACCCTGAGATCGATGATTCGATTCAGATTGACATCAACCCTGCCGATGTGCGTACCGACACCTTCCGTGCCAGTGGTGCGGGCGGTCAACACATCAACAAAACCGACTCGGCTGTGCGTCTGACGCACATTCCTACGGGCATCGTCGTGCAGTGCCAAGATGGTCGTAGCCAACACAGCAATAAAGACGTAGCGTGGAAGCGCCTGCGCTCGCGCTTGTACGACTTTGAAATGCGCAAACGCCAAGAGGCGCAACAAAAGCTCGAAGACACCAAAACCGATGTCGGTTGGGGCCATCAGATTCGCAGCTATGTGTTGGACAACAGCCGCATCAAAGATTTGCGCACCAACGTAGAAATATCAAACACCCAAAAAGTTTTAGACGGCGATTTAGACGCCTTCATCGAAGCTTCTCTCAAACAAGGTGTGTAGACATTCAACTCTGCACGCCTATTGACCACTCTTAGGAAACACACCCATGTACCGTGAAGGCACTGCCCCCTTGATCCAACGTGCTGACTACACAGCGCCCGCGTTTTGGATAGACAGCGTCGATTTAACGTTCGACCTAGACCCTGCCAAAACCCGTGTGCTTAACAAAATGGTGTTGCGCCGCAATGCAGATATTCCCGCGCAAGCCTTGCGCTTGGATGGCGACGGTCTAAACCTCTCGCGCGTCTTGGTCAACGGCCAAGGCACCTCGTTCAAGATGGACGGCGACAAACTGGTGCTTGAAAACTTGCCTGAGGGCGATGCGCCGATCCACTTAGAAATCTTCACCACCTGTTTTCCGATCAAAAACACTGCATTGACCGGTTTGTATGTGAGCAATGACTCCTTCTTCACCCAATGTGAAGCAGAAGGCTTTCGACGTATCACCTACTTTCTAGACCGTCCCGATGTCATGTCAAGTTACAGCGTCACGCTGCGAGCAGACAAAAAGGCTTACCCAGTTCTTTTGAGCAACGGCAACTTGGTCGAAACTGGCGATTTAGAAGAAGGTCGCCATTTCGCCCGCTGGGTGGACCCACACAAAAAGCCTTGCTACCTCTTTGCTTTGGTTGCAGGCCAGTTGGTGTGCCGCGAGCAACGTATCAAAGCGCCATCTGGCAAAGAACATCTGTTGCAGGTCTACGTCCGCCCAGGTGATCTCGACAAAACCGAACATGCCATGAATTCGTTGATGGCCAGCGTGGCATGGGACGAGCACCGTTTTGGTTTGAGCTTAGACCTTGAGCGTTTCATGATCGTCGCGACCAGCGACTTCAATATGGGCGCGATGGAAAACAAGGGTTTGAATATTTTCAACACTAAGTTTGTATTAGCCAATTCGTCCACCGCAACCGACACCGATTACGCCAATATCGAAAGTGTTGTTGGCCACGAATATTTCCACAACTGGACAGGCAACCGCATCACTTGCCGCGACTGGTTTCAACTCTCGCTCAAAGAAGGCCTCACCGTCTTTCGCGACCAAGAGTTCAGCCAAGACATCGCTGCGCACGCCTTAAAAGACAACCCTATTGCAGCCGCCTCTGCCAAGGCCGTCAAACGCATTGAAGACGTGCGCTTGTTGCGCACCGTGCAATTTGCGGAAGACGCAGGCCCGATGGCGCATCCTGTGCGACCCGACAGCTATGTAGAAATCAATAACTTCTATACCGTCACGATTTATGAAAAAGGTGCCGAAGTAGTGCGCATGATGCAAACCCTCACTAGCAGAGAAGGCTTTGCCAAAGGTATGGCGCTCTACTTTGAACGCCATGACGGCCAAGCTGTCACATGCGATGACTTTGCACAATGCATAGCGGACGCCAATCCAACTTCTGCACTCCACCAACACTTGGCGCAATTCAAGCGTTGGTATGGCCAAGCCGGTACGCCACGCGTCAAAGCGTCTGGAAATTTCGATGCATCTAACAAGCGCTACACCCTCACACTCAGCCAAAGTTGCGAAGCGAGTGTTGGGCAAGATACGAAACAGCCTTTTGTGATTCCTGTGTCTTTCGGACTATTGGGTGCGGATGGTCACGAGATCCTGCCAACCCAATTGTTGGTGCTCACTGAGGCCTCACAAAGTTTCACGTTTGACGCACTAGATATGCATGACGACCAAGCGCCCGTGCCATCGCTATTGCGTGACTTCAGCGCACCGGTGGTGTTGGCGCTAGACGTCACCCCTGAACAACGCTTGGTGCAACTGGCGCATGACACCGACCCCTTCAACCAATGGGAAGCTGCCCAACAACTTTGTTTGCAAGCTGCGCTCAAAGCTATTGCCTCGCAAGAAACAGCCCCAGAGGTTTTAAGCCCTGAATTGCTAAACGCTTTATCGCTTGTACTCAAACACCCCACCCTAGACGCAGCGTTCAAAGAACTGGTGCTCACCCTACCTTCTGAGACTTACATATCTGAGCAACTCAGCGCCGTTGACCCACAACGTGTCCATGCAGTGCGTGAAGCCATGCGATTGCAATTGGCAACTGCCTTGCATGCCGATTGGGTGTGGGCGTTCGATGCGCACCGCGATAACGGCATTTACCAACCTGATCCATTGTCATGCGGTCGTCGCGCTTTGAGTGGAATGGCTCTCACCATGTTGTGTTTGCAGGGCGTGCATGCAAAAGACAACAGCTGGGCCCACAGAACGCTTTTGCATTTCACCAAAGCCAGCAATATGACGGATCGTTTCAATGCGCTGAGCGCATTGGTGCAATCGGGCCATGCGTTGTCTGCTGAAGCGTTGGCTATTTTTCACAAAATGTTCGCTAACGAAGCACTGGTCATTGATAAGTGGTTTGCTTTGCAAGCCGGTGCCAGCGACCGTGGTGGTCATATCTTGCCGATCGTGCGTCAGTTGTTACAGCACCCAGATTTCTCGCTGAAAAATCCTAACCGTGCGCGCAGCCTAGTGTTTAGTTATTGCAGTGCTAACCCGGGTGCGTTCCATCGCAGCGATGCAGCAGGTTATGTGTTTTGGAGTGATCGCGTTTTAGAAATGGATGCGACGAACCCACAAGTCGCCGCACGTTTGGCACGTGCGCTAGACCGTTGGAGCCATTTGGCAGAACCTTATCGCTCTGCCGCCAAAGTCGCGATCGAGCGTGTTTCTGCCAAACCCGATTTAAGCAACGACGTGCGTGAGGTTGTTTCGCGCGCACTTTCTCAATAAAACGCGAAGGACGCACGATGGCTATTTCTCTCACACGCTATTTGGTCGAAGAGCAACGCGCCAAAGGCCGCATTCCCTCTGAGCTACGTTTGTTACTGGAAGTCGTGGCACGCGCTTGTAAAAGCATCAGCCATGCGGTGAACAAAGGCGCATTGGGCAGCGAACTAGGCGATGTCATGGGAACCGCTGGCAGCGAAAACGTGCAAGGCGAAGTTCAGAAAAAACTCGACATCATTGCCAACGATGTGTTGATTGAAGCCAATGAATGGGGCGGCCACTTGGCAGCTATGGCGTCGGAAGAAATGGACAACATCCATGTGGTGCCGAACCGTTATCCGCAAGGTGAATACTTGTTGATGTTTGATCCACTCGATGGTTCCAGCAATATTGAAGTCAACGTCAGCATCGGCACCATCTTCAGCGTATTGAAAAAAGTGAGTAACAACACTGCTGTGACAGAGCAAGACTTTTTACAACCTGGCACACAACAAGTTGCTGCAGGCTATTGCGTGTATGGGCCTCAAACTACGCTGGTGCTGACAGTTGGAGACGGCGTTGCCATGTTTACCTTAGACCGCGAGCAAGGCTCGTTTGTGTTGACACAGGAAAACGTGAAGATTCCAGAAGACACCAAAGAATTCGCTATCAATATGAGCAATATGCGCCATTGGGATGCGCCTGTAAAACGCTATGTTGACGAATGTTTGGCGGGCAAAGAAGGTCCACGCGGCAAAGACTTCAATATGCGCTGGATTGCTTCTATGGTGGCCGACGTGCATCGCATCCTAACCCGTGGTGGCATCTTCATGTACCCCTGGGACAAACGCGAACCTGAGAAGCCTGGGAAGTTACGTTTGATGTACGAAGCCAATCCCATGGGCTGGTTAGTTGAGCAAGCGGGTGGTGCAGCCACCAATGGTCAACAACGTATCTTGGAAGTGCAACCTACACAACTGCATCAGCGTGTCAGTGTGATTTTGGGATCTAAGAATGAGGTGGAGCGGGTAACCCAATATCACGTCACTTCTTAATTTACACAAAAAAATCAACAAAGCCAGACGCGTCAATGCGGTCTGGCTTTTTTATTGTGTGCACTGTAAAAATTTCGCACTGTCTTTAAATGTGAGCGCGACTTGCAGACTTTTGGATTCCAAGCTAACCAAATACATCGAGCTGGAATGGATGATTGGTAACCAGAAAATTAACAATAAAAGATTAATCAAGCTCCAAAAAAACATGGATATATGAAATTTATACTGAATACGTATATACTTTATTTATATCTTGTTTGTGGAGCACCACCATGTCGAAAGAAGCTGTATTTACTATGAAACTAGAAGCCCAACTACGCGATGCATTCATGGCCGAGGCAGAGGCCAGCCATCGCCCTGCCTCTCAAATCATGCGAGAACTCATGCGCGATTTTGTACAACGCCAAAAGCAAGCAAGAGACTACGACACATTTTTAAACAGTAAGGTTACACAAGCGCGTGCGCAACTTGATGCAGGTAATTATTCGAGCGCTGAAGAAGTTGAGTTGCGTTTTGCTGCGCGTCGCGCACAACTGCAAGCAAAGGTTGGCAACCCATATCCATGAAAGTAATTTGGGCATCATCAGCAGAACAAGATCGTGCAGAGATTCTTGAATTCATCGGTCTAGACAATCCAATTGCGGCCATCACGATGGATGAGTTGTTTGCTGAAGTCTCATCGCGATTAAAAGAACACCCCCTACTCGGCAAACCTAGTCGAATATCAGAAACCCGAGAACTCATTGCCCACGCAAACTATCGAATGATTTATGAAGTGCATGATGACGGCGTGATAATCCTGGCATTAGTCCATACAGCACGGTTATGGCCTGCTTAAACTCTTAATTAAAGAAAACTCAAACCCCGATAAAGCGCTGCCATAAAGCATGTTCAGCCTCTAGTGCGTCTGAACAGCCTTGCCACATCACCTTACCGCGTTCAATGATGGTGTGTTGGTCTGCGAGCTGTACTAGTTTTTGCACATATTTATCGATCACCAAAATGCTTTGCCCTTCTGCGCGTAAAGCATGCAAGCAACGCCAAATGTCTTCACGCACCAGGGGCGCTAGTCCTTCAGTGGCTTCATCGAGCACCAGCAAATGGGGATTTGTCATCAATGCGCGGCCGATTGCCAACATTTGCTGCTCACCTCCAGAGAGTTGATTACCCATATGTCTGTGCCGCTCTTGTAACCGAGGAAATAAAGCATAGACACGCTCTAAGGTCCAGGGTGCATTACTGCGATTACGGTTGCCTGCAAACGCTATCAAGTTTTCACGCACAGACAGCGTTGGAAAAATCATACGTCCCTCGGGCACCAAAGCCATACCCATACGCGCAATACGATCGGCTGACCACCCATCCACACGCTCACCGCAAAAGTGCACCGATCCGCCCAGAACAGGCATCAAGCCCAAAACTGTACGCACTGTTGTAGTTTTACCCATGCCATTGCGGCCGAGCAATGTAGAGGCACCGCCAGAGGCAATTGAAAAGCTCACGCCAAACAAAACTTGGCTATTGCCATAGCCAGCTTGCAAATTATTCACCTCTAGTAGAGCGCTCATAGCTTAGGCATCGCCAAGATAAGCGCGCTGCACCATCGCATCGTTTTTGATTTGTGCAGCGTTTCCTGTAGCTACAACCCGTCCCGACACCAGTACCGAAATCGTATCGGCTAAGCGAAACACAGCGTCCATATCGTGCTCAACCAGAAGAATCGTTGTCGTACTGCGCAAACTTTGCAACAAATCCTCCATACGTGTCGATTCATCAGGACCCATGCCTGCCATCGGTTCATCTAACAACATCAACTTTGGTTTCGCACTTAAAACCAGTCCAACTTCTAATTGACGTTGTGCGCCGTGCGACAACGCACCAGCGGCTTGCATGCGGAAGTCTGCAAGACCTATGCGCTCAGCCATTGCATCGGCTTGGTGATAGCGCGTACGTTCAGAACTTGCCGCTCGCCAAAAACGAAAGCCACCTCCATCGGTGGCAAGAATGGCTAAAGCCAAGTTGTCTTGCACGCTCAAATGCGGGAACACACTGGTAACTTGGTAAGAGCGAACCAAGCCAAGACGCGCACGCTGGTCTAGTGGCAACTGTGTAACGTCCTGGCCATCCAATACAACACGTCCCGCATCTGCCTGCATGGCACCAGAAATGTGATGGATCAAAGTAGTTTTACCCGCACCGTTGGGTCCAATTAGTGCATGAATTTCACCTGTTTGAACCGCCAAGCAAGTTTGGTCCAAAGCTACCAAACCACCAAAACTTTTAGTCAGACCTTCTACAAAAAGCAAAGGGGCGGTCATGCCGATGGCTCTTTTCGTACATGGTTCAGCACACTGGTCACGCCCTTAGGCACAAGTAAAACTACAGCCAACAAGAGCGCGCCAAAACCAAGTTGCCAGTGAACCGTGAAATGGCTCAGCGTTTCTTCCAACAACAAGAACACAATGGCACCCCAAACACCGCCATACAGATGCCCCACACCACCAAGTATCACCATCATCATCAACATGCCAGATTGGCTCCACTGCATCATGGCTGGACTGACAAAGCCAGATTGGTTTGCCAATAAAGCGCCAGCCAAACCAGCCAAAGTACCCGAGAGGACAAACGCACATAACTTGTAACGAAACACCGGATACCCCAATGACTGCATTCGTGTTTCGTTATCACGGATGGCTTGCAACACATGGCCAAAACGTGCGTTCAACACACGGGCAATCAAAAGAAATGTAGTCACGCAGACGGCAAGCGTGACGTAATAAAAATAGGTGTCAACTGACGTATCTAAAAAACCAATGCGCGACCGTGAGAGCAAAGGCATACCGTCATCACCACCATATGTTTTAAATGACACCACCAAGTAGTAAATCATCTGCGCAAAGGCTAATGTGATCATGATGAAGTAAACACCTTGTGTTCGCAGGCTGATCGATCCAATTAACCAAGCAAATAGTCCTGCCACCAGCATCGCAACAGGCCATACCACCCATGCATCCGCCACTCCCATTTGGGCCAGAACGGCAACGGTATAAGCGCCCACACCTAAATAGGCGGCATGACCAAAACTCACCATGCCACCAAATCCCAAAATGAGATTCAAACTGGTAGCAGCCAACGCAAATATCAATACACGCGTCGCGAACGCAATATAAAACGCCTCACCACAAGCATTGGCTATATCAGGCAATGCAACCAAAGCCAACAGCACAAAGCTTGACCAACGCCACTTCAATGCATGGTCTAAAGATTTAAGCGCCGAGGTTTTAGCCATGGGTAGGAAACAAACCGCGCGGCTTAAAAAACAATACCGTGGCCATCAACAGGTAAATCAATATCGATGCGACAGCAGGACCCGCATTGGATGCAGCCTCTGGACTCAGCAAAGAGTCAAACACCATCGGAACCAAAGTACGCCCCGCTGTATCAACAAATCCGACTAGCAACGCACCTAAAAAAGCGCCACGGATAGAGCCAATTCCGCCAATCACGATCACTACAAAAGCCAAAATCAAAATGCTCTCACCCATACCCACTTGCACAGCCAGAAGCGGTCCTAGCATTCCACCTGCCACTGCGCATAGCGCAGCACCTACGCCAAACACGGCAGTAAACAACCCCTGTACATGGCTGCCCATTGCCATCGCCATTTTTCGATTTGCAGCTCCAGCACGCACCTGCATTCCGATTCGCGTGCGCGTAATAAGCACATACAAAAATAAGGCGACTAACAAACCAACACCAATGATGAACAAGCGGTAAGCGGGGTACATCAAACCAGGCAGCAACTCCACAGGGCCACTCAAAGTCTCTGGCGGATTTAAAGTAATAGGCTGCGCGCCCCATATCAAGCGCACAGTCTCATTACACATCAGCAAAATCGCGAAGGTACCCAGCACTTGCGACAAGTGATCGCGCGCATAAAGTCTGCGCAAAATACTTACCTCCAACAAGATACCGAACGCTGCCGCCGCAATGACTCCGCCCACCAAACCCATCCAGAAAGAACCCGTCACAGCCGCAACAGACGCGATGCAATAAGCACCCACCATATAGAGTGAGCCATGCGCTAGGTTAATCATGTCCATGATGCCAAACACAAGCGTGAGGCCTGCGGCTAGCAAGAACAACATCAACCCAAATTGCAAGCCGTTGAGCGATTGCTCTAACAGCAAGATCCCATTCATTGCAAATGCTTATAGGCTAGGCATCTTGCAACTGGCTGCATATGCATCCGCGTGGCCTTTGAAAACAGTATTCAAAGTACGGTTAGTCACACGGCCTTTGCTGTCTTTGATGATGACACGCAGGTGGTAGTCTTGAATCGGAAAGTGGTTGGTATTGAATTTAAACGGGCCACGCACGGATTCAAACTTCGCGGCTTGCAAAGCTTTCTGTACCAAGGCTTTGTCATCTAATTTGCCTTTGGTGTCACGCACCGCCGACTCCATCAAACGCGCCGCGTCATAGCCTTGCGCAGCGTATAGCGTTGGCAAACGGCCATAGGCTTTTTCGAACTCGGACACAAATTTCTTATTGGCAGCGTTCTCCATGTCATGTCCCCATTGCGAGGTATTGAACATACCCAACATGGGGTCACCCACCGCTTTGATGACGTCTTCGTCTGCTGAGAATCCGGGGCCAAACAAGATCATGTCTTTAGACAAACCAGCGCCTACAAACTGCTTAATAAAGTTGATACCTAAGCCCCCAGGCAAAAAGATATAGACCGCGTCAGGTTTAGTTGCACGCAACTTCGACAACTCTGTACCGTAATCAAGTTGGTTCAATGCGGTATAGGTTTCCGAGGCAACCTCACCTTTATAGAAACGCTTAAAACCAGTGATGGCGTCTTTGCCAGCCGGGTAATTAGGAGCGATCAAAGCAACGCGCTTAAAGCCTTTGTCATTTACCACCTTACCCACAGCCTCATGCATATTGTCGTTTTGGTATGACGCACTGAAGAAATAAGGGTTGCACTGCTCACCGGCAAATTGTGAAGGTCCGGCATTCGCACTGATGTAAAAAGTTTTGGACTGGAAAGTAGGCGCGCCGACGGCCAACATCACGTTCGAGAACACAATGCCCGTCAAGAAGTCGACTTTGTCACGTTTCACCAAACGGTCAGCCGTTTGACGGCCCACATCGGGACTGGCTTGGTCATCTGCCACGATGACTTCAACATCTTTGCCGCCAAATTTACCGCCGGACAGTTTCACGGCCAATTGAAAACCATCGCGGATATCCACGCCAAGGCCTGCGCCAGGTCCAGACAAAGTGCTGAGCAGGCCCACTTTAATGGCGGAATCGGTTTGTGCCATAGCGGCGGTTGCGGCAACGCCCAAGCAAAGGGCGATACATGTTTTGCGAATGAGTTGCATCTGAGATTTCCCGACAAAAGGTTTCATTCTATGATTCTTCCCCATGAAACTTTTAATTTGGCCCATACCAGCGCTACTTGCCTGGGGTTCTTCATGGCTCATTTTTGCTGGTCTAAAGCATGTAGGCGCTCCAGAATGGGTGGGTCTGACAGTCGCCACGTTTTGGGGCGGGATATTGACTTCTCTGGCCACCACCAAAATGCGCCGTATTTTGATATTGGTGGGTTTTCCCTTATCGATGTGGGCCGTCTCAGGCGCACTCACCATGCCACCGATTGGTTGGTTGCTTTTGCTTGGCTTGATTGTGGTGATTTATCCGCGCAAAGCATGGAAAGACGCTCCGCTTTTTCCCACACCACGCAGAGCTTTGCGCCAACTGCCTGAGCACATCACCTTACTAGGCGGAGCACGCATATTGGATGCGGGCAGCGGCTTGGGTGACGGTTTGATTGCGCTGCGTGACGCCTACCCTCGTGCAGATTTAAATGGTGTTGAGATGAGCTGGCCGTTGCGCATCATCAGCGCCGTCCGTTGCTCCTTTGCCACGATTCGCCAAGGTGACATTTGGATGGTCGACTGGCGCAGTTACGACTTGGTCTATATGTTCCAGCGCCCAGAGAGCATGCCACGCGCTGTTGAAAAAGCCGAAGCAGAGATGCGACGCGGCGCTTGGCTGGTCAGTTTGGAATTTGAGGCAATTGGCATCGTGCCTTCTGCCATCATTTATGGCAAAGACTCTCGTCCTATTTGGGTGTACCAACTGCCTTTTCAGCGACGCGGCTGACCAACACCTTGTCAATCCGTCTTCCATCTAGGTCGACGACTTCTAGCTTCCATTCGCCACAGTCAAAACACTCTGCTTCTACTGGCATATGACCAGCGATCGCCATCACCAGGCCTGCCACTGTGTTGTAAATACCGCGGTCTTCGTCTGGCAACTCGGAGATTTTTAAACGTGCTTTAAATTCACCGACTGGCATCAGACCATCGACCAACCAACTGCCATCAGGTCTTGGAACAGCCCACGCATCTTCAGACGAAGTGGCTTGCAGCAACTCACCTGTAATAGCTTCCAACAAATCACGTGGCGTCATCAACCCTTGCACTACACCGTATTCATCCACCACCAACACCATACGGCCATGCGCTGTCGCGCGCTCAACGGGTCTTCTGAACTGCTCTAACAAATCTAGGCCACTCAACGTCTCTGGAACAAAAGATACCGGTTGCGCCAAAGTTTCTACTGCAATTTGTGAGTTAGGCGGCACCCGTAAAAGTTGAGACACGCTGACAGCTCCCACCACGTCATCTAACCCCTCACGACACACGGGATACCAAGAATGTGCGCCGATAGCACCTACTTCCGCTAAAGCCTGTTGCACGGAGGTTTTGGCTTCCAGCCATTCAATGTCTGAACGCGGCACCATGATGGATGTCAAAGGTCGTTCATCTAAATTAAAAACGTTTTGCACCATTTGGTGTTCGTGCTCTTCAATCACGCCTGCGTCCACGCCTTCTACCAAGCTCGCAGTAATTTCTTCTTCAGTCACAGTGCTTAAACCGCGGGTATCAATCTTGAGCCATTTCAAAATTAAGCTAGTACTGCTGGATAAAAAGAACACCACAGGTTTTGCCATGGTGGCGAGCGCCAACATAAAAGGCGCGGTGAAACGCGCTACAGCTTCTGGATATAACTGTCCAATGCGCTTGGGCACCAATTCGCCAAACAAAATGGTGCTCAATGTAATTAAGGTCACGACACATGCAGTTGCCAAGCCTTCCGCAAATCTGTCAGCTACACCTTGCACCATCAACCATCGCGATAAATTTAAACTGAACGCGGCCTCACCCACAATACCGTTGAGAACACCAATAGAGGTAATGCCAATTTGCACTGTCGATAAAAACTGTGTGGGTTGGGTCAGTAATCGTAAAGCCGCACGTGCACCGGAATCACCCTCTGCTTCGAGCGCCACCAAACGTGGCTTACGGCACGAAGCCAGAGCCATTTCGGACATGGCAAATACGCCATTGAGCAACGTAAGCAAGAAAATTAAAAAGATATCCATGGGTACAAAACTAAGGTAATCCGTTTGAGACAATCACAACATGGCACTTTACTTGATTGGTGACGTACAAGGTTGTGACGAGGCTTTGGTGCGTTTGCTACAACATGTCGACTTCTCACTTAGTCGCGATACGCTTTATATGCTGGGCGATATGGTCAATCGTGGACCACACAACGCACAAGTTTTGCGAAGACTCATGGAGTTTGGTAGTAGCGCACAGTGTGTGCTGGGTAACCATGATCTCCATTTATTAGCGGTATCGTTGGGTGCGCGAAAACTTAATGCATCTGACACCATCCAAGATATTTTGAATGCACCTGACCGTGAGGCGCTTTTGCATTGGCTGCGCCATCAACATATGGCTTTGCAAGTCGGTAATGTTTTGATGGTGCACGCTGGTGTGCTGCCGCAATGGACCACAGAAAAAACCATGGCGCTTGCAGGCGAAGTGGAGTCCATATTACAAAGCGACGCATTAGGCGACTTCATCGCGCATATGTATGGCGGTATGCCTAACCAGTGGGATGACGCTTTGACGGGGCATGACCGACTGCGCATCATCGTCAATGCGTTCACCCGTATGCGTTATTGCAATGCAGAGGGTGGTATGGATTTCTTTTACAAAAAAGCCCCAGAAAACGCGCCAGATGGGCTCATGCCATGGTTTGATCTTCCCAACCGGTTGACCCAGCAAACTGTAATTACATTCGGTCACTGGTCAACACTTCAAATTCCACCACGCGCAGACGTGGTGTGTTTGGATGACGGCTGTTTATGGGGAGGCTGCTTAACTGCACTCAAGCTAGATGACGTGCTTATTAAAGATGCACGACTGGCGGAGCGCTTACAAGTTAAATGTCCGCAGTCAAAAGACCCTTTGAAATAATTGGGCCTTGGCTTTGCGTGTCAGACAATTTACAAAGAAACTTTAACCAACCTATTTAAGCCGTTGTTTTAAACAGCGCAGCTACATTGCGTTTTGGCTTGATATTGGGTGATTTACGCAATGGGTCTGGCGCAGCCGCTGGTTTGACAGCATCAGCGGAAGGCTCTTCGTAGGGCTTGTCAAAAAACGGATCTTGTTTGGCCCGCGGTGAACTGGCGTAATTACTAGGCGAGCGATTTTGAGGCTCGCGAGGTGCGTCTATCGCGTCACGGGGATCGTCGTTACCCCAAGCGCGACGACCGGTGTTCATATGTCCACGTGGCTTGTCTTCTTCAAATTCCACGGCTTCGAGTTCAATTTTGGTTTTCAGTAGCTTCTCAATGTCGACCACCAAACGTTGGTCGCTCGCAGACACAAAGCTGATCGACTGGCCTTGAGCGCCAGCGCGGCCCGTGCGGCCAATGCGGTGCACATAGTCTTCGGCGTTGAAAGGGATATCAAAGTTAAACACGGCAGGAACGTCTTTGATATCCAAACCACGTGCAGCGACATCGGTGCACACCAACAAATCCACTTGGCCTTGCTTGAAGGCTTCTAGCGCCTTGAGACGTTCATCTTGGCTCTTATCGCCATGCAGCGCAGTGGTGCGCAAACCATCTCGCTCTAGCGTACGCGCCAAGCGCGCACAACCCAACTTGCTGTTGCAAAAAACAAAAGCCTGAGTAATGCCTTTGCTTTTGACCAATTGGCGCAAGGCGCGGTATTTGTCGTCCACACTGACGCTGTAGAAATGTTGCTCAATCGTCGCAGCAGTCTCATTGGGACGCGCGACTTCAATCGTGACAGGGTTTTGCAAATAGCTGCTGGCCAAGCGTTTGATCTCAGGCGAAAACGTGGCAGAGAACAACAGCGTGGTACGTTGCTTAGGCAAGTGGCTCAAAATGCGTTGCAAATCTGGCAAGAAACCGATATCGAGCATACGGTCGGCTTCGTCCAACACCACATACTCCACTTGGTTGAGCACTACATTCTTGGCTTCGATGTGGTCTAACAGACGCCCTGGTGTGGCCACCAAGACCTCGACACCTTTTTTTAATTCAATGGTTTGCGGCTTCATGTCCATGCCACCAAACACCACAGCGCTACGCAACTGCGTGTATTTCGCATAGGTCTTGACTTGCTGCGCTACTTGGTCTGCCAACTCACGCGTAGGCAATAAAACCAATGCCCGCACCGGGTGACGCGCAGGTGAAGTAGAACTGTTTTCGTGTTTGAGTAAACGCTGTAGCAGCGGCAAAGAGAATGCGGCTGTTTTACCGGTACCCGTCTGTGCAGCACCCATCACGTCTTGCCCTGTCAATACAACAGGAATCGCTTGGGCTTGGATGGGTGTCATGGACTCGTAGCCCATTTCAGCCACGGCACGTGCTAACGCTGGGGCTAGCTGTAAATTAGAGAAGGAAGTAGTCATTTAGAGCGCTATTGTCGCACTCTGGGATGTAGAGCCCTAAAACAAGCCTATGGAGAAAAGAATTAAGTTTTAGGGAGTGTCACGCCGACTTGACCCTGGTATTTACCACCACGATCTTTGTAACTGGTTTCGCACACCTCATCGCTCTCAAAAAATAGCACCTGCGCACAGCCTTCACCCGCATAAATTTTGGCGGGCAGTGGCGTGGTATTACTGAACTCAAGGGTTACAAAACCTTCCCATTCAGGCTCAAAAGGTGTGACGTTGACGATGATGCCGCAACGCGCATAGGTGCTCTTACCTAAGCACACGGTCAGCACATTGCGTGGTATTCGAAAGTATTCGACGGTGCGCGCTAATGCAAAACTGTTGGGAGGAATGATGCAAACATCAGAATGCATATCCACAAAACTGCGTTCGTCAAAATTTTTAGGGTCAACCACCGTGCTATATATGTTGGTAAAAACCTTGAACTCAGGTGCACAGCGGATGTCATACCCATAACTGCTGGTGCCGTAGCTCACGATTTTTTCACCAGCGGCGTTGTGACGAATTTGGCCTGGTTCGAAAGGTTCGATCATGCCGTGCTGCTCGGCCATGCGCCTAATCCATTTGTCTGATTTGATACTCATGTGTTTGATTTTAGATGCAGGCTTTAACTATAAAAGTTTATAGAACCAAAATCGCGCGAAAGTCGTTCACATTGGTGTGCGTTGGGCCGGTCACGACTAAATCTTGTAAGCCCTCAAAGAAACCATAAGCATCATTGCGATCTAAATAATTTGTCGCTTGCATACCTTTTTCGTTGGCACGTTTCAAGGTATCTGGCGTCACCAGTGCACCTGCATTGTTTTCTACACCGTCAATGCCATCTGTATCTGCAGCCAGCGCCCACACGTTATTCTGAGCCTGCAAAGCTACAGCAAGACCTAAACAAAACTCACCAGCACGCCCGCCTCGCCCTTTAGGTATGCCTGCAACTTGGGGGCGAATCGTCACGGTAGTTTCACCTCCACTCAAAATCACACAAGGTTTTTGAAAGGGTCCGACACCGCGCGCAGCCGCTCTTGCCAATGCAGCATGCACTTTTCCGACTTCGCGAGATTCACCTTCCAATTCGTCTGACAAAACATACGCGTTGAGGCCTGCATCACGTGCCAATTGGGCAGCCGCCTCCAAGGATTGCAAGGGAGTGGCGATTAAGTGAACGCTGTTGTGATCCCACTCAGCTGATGGCTTGGGCGTTTCCAAACCACCCGCCTTCAAATCTGCCTTCACCTCAGGAGGCAAAGCAATGCCATAGCGTTGCAAAATATTCCAAGCATCTAGGCAAGTAGACGCATCGGGCACGGTGGGCCCGCTGGCGATGACAGATGGATCGTCACCTGGTACATCGCTGATGGTGAGGGTCACTACGCGCGCAGGTTTGCATGCCGCTGCCAAACGACCGCCTTTGACGCGCGATAAGTGTTTGCGCACACAGTTCATCTCGCCAATCGATGCGCCGCTGTTTAACAACTCTTGGTTAATGCGTTGTTTATCTTCTAAACGCAGACCTTCAGCAGGCGCAGTGAGCAAAGCAGATCCACCACCTGATATCAAACACAACACCAAATCATCTTTTGTGAGCCCTTGCGTCAAAGACAAAATACGTTGCGACGCATCCAGACCCGCCTTATCGGGCACAGGGTGTGAGGCTTCGACAATTTCAATGCGCTGCGGCACACCTTGTGGCCGATCTGGCGTGTGGGCATATCGTGTAACTACCAAACCAGAAAGCGGTTTGTCTATTGGCCACAAAGCCTCAACAGCATGCGCCATTGCACCGCCTGCTTTGCCTGCACCAAGAACCAAGGTGCGCCCTTTGGGCGGGTTTGGCAAAAAGGCTTGCGTGTTGTGCAAAGGCATAGCGCGGCGCACCGCGGCATCAAACAATTGCCTCAAAAAGGCTGTAGGGTCTGTCCTTACACCGTCTAGATTGAAATTTTTCGAAGCGGCATCCAAATGCATTACTTCTTACCCAATCCCAAACGTGCAGCACCCTCTGTATAAATTTGGGTGCGCTCTTTCATGAAAGCATCCATTTGTTCAACGCCAATATTGGTTAACTCGAACCCATTTTTAGCGGCGAGTTCTTTCATTTCCGCGTCGTTGTTTAAATTCGCCCACAGATCTGAAATGCGTTTGCGCAACTCTGGTGGTGTTGACTTGGGCATACCGATGCCACGATACGCACCATCTACCCAATTCACACCGAGTTCTTTGAACGTGGGCACATCGGGCATCAGCGGGTGGCGCTTGTCCATCGCTACTGCCAATGCACGCACACGGGTTTTGTTGGCAATCGCAAAAGGCACGTAAGTAATGGCGCCATCCACTTGGCTACCCAAAACAGAGGTGGTCATATCGCCTGTGCCTTTGAAGGGCACGTAAATTGTCTTGACATTGAAGGCAGCATTGAGTCGCTCATGCGCCACATGGTTAGCTGAGTTCAATCCCGAGCCACCTAGAGAGAGTTTGCCGGGTTCTTTTTTGGCGGCTTCTACAAATTCTGCGAAATTTTTAATAGCGCTTGCAACGGGAACTACCAAGATATCTGGGGTGTAGTGAAACCAATACACAGGGGTGATGTCAGACGTCTTGTATTGCACCTGCCCCTCAATCGGTTGGAACACGATGTGTGGCAAGTTGATACCCACCACATTGAAACCATCGCCTGGCAATGTATTGATTTGCGACCACATCAGCGCACCGCCCGCACCCGCCTTGTATTGCACGATGGTTTCAATCGCGGGGCATTTGCGTTTGAGCACTGTTTGTTGGTGCCGCGCTGATAAATCGGACTCGCCACCTGGTGTAAAGGCTTGCCAATAATTGACGTTTTTGTCTGGGCAGGGTTGCGCCCAAGCGCTAGTAGCCAATAGGGCGCCGAGCAGGCCCGAGATAAGTCCAGCATTTTTAATGTTGAAAAAGTTCATATGTATCTCCTGGTTGTTTTTAGTTCACTCAACTTAACTTAACTCTGCACACACTGCTTGTGTGACTTGGTCTGTAGTTGCCTTACCGCCTAAGTCCCCTGTATGCAACGCTGGGTTTGCGGTCACTTTTTCAATCGCGGCCATCAATGCATTCGCAGCAGCTTTTTCGCCTAAATGCTCCAACAGCATGACACAACTCCAGAAAGTTCCAACAGGGTTTGCCAGACCTTTGCCCATGATGTCAAAGGCTGATCCGTGAATAGGCTCAAACATACTGGGATAGCGGCGTTCTGGGTCAATGTTGCCAGTGGGTGCGATGCCTAAGCTACCAGCCAATGCCGCGGCAAGATCGCTCAAGATATCGGCATGCAAGTTAGTAGCTACCAGAGTGTCCAACGTAGCAGGACGGTTGACCATGCGGGCGGTGGCAGCATCTACCAATTCTTTGTCCCATTTCACGTCCGGAAACTCTTTGCTAATTTGTACTGCGATTTCGTCCCACATCACCATGGCATGGCGTTGGGCGTTCGACTTGGTTACCACTGTCAACAATTTACGAGGACGCGATTGAGCCAACTTGAACGCGTACCGCATGATGCGCTCTACGCCTGCGCGCGTCATCATGGACACATCGGTTGCTACTTCAATCGGATGGCCTTGATGCGCGCGCCCACCGACACCCGCGTATTCACCCTCTGAGTTTTCACGCACGATCACCCAATCTAAATCTTTTGGGGTGCAGCGCTTCAGAGGTGCATCGATACCCGGCAAGATGCGCGTGGGACGCACATTGGCGTATTGGTCAAAGCCTTGGCAAATTTTCAGACGCAAGCCCCACAAGGTAATGTGGTCTGGAATATCGGGGTCACCAGCCGAACCAAACAAAATAGCATCCATGGGGCGTAATGCGTCCAATCCATCCGCTGGCATCATTTCGCCATGTTGACGGTACCAGTCGCCACCCCATCCGAAATGGCTGAATGCAAATTGGAAGCTCTTAGCTTTATTTGCCAAAGCTTGCAAAACAAGTTCGCCAGCGGGAATCACTTCTTTACCAATACCGTCTCCTGGGATACATGCAATTTTGTAGGTTTTCATGAGTTAGTCTTCGATCGTTTCAAGTTGATTTACAAAACACAGACTTTAAGCGCTCAAGACGGGCATTTCTTACCTTAGAGTTAAAGTAGTGACAGATAGATTTTGACGCACATGGCCACCCTTCTCATTCATCGCGCCCAACACCTAGCCACGAAAGACGACAGCAACACCGAACTTCGAGGTGCGTCGATATTGGTGCGCAACGGACGGATCGAACGTATCTTTAGTCAAGACGCGCCACTTGATGCATGGTTGGCAGATAACCCAGTGGATGAAGTGATCGATGCGCGCAAGCATGTGGTGATCCCCGGCATGGTGAATACGCATCACCACATGGTGCAATGCCTTACGCGCGCAGTACCGCAGGTTCAAAACGCAGAGTTATTTTCTTGGCTGAAAGGCTTGTACCCCCTATGGCTTGGTCTCACACCAGAGATGGTGCGCGTCTCCACACAAGTGGCTATGGCGGAGCTGTTGCTCTCGGGTTGCACAACTAGCAGTGACCACCTCTACATCTACCCTAATGGCGTGAGGTTAGATGACAGCATTGAAGCAGCGCATGACATTGGAATGCGCTTCACTGCAACACGCGGCAGTATGAGTGTGGGCGAATCACAAGGCGGTCTTCCGCCTGACCAAGCTGTTGAAAAAGAACCATTCATATTGAAAGAAACCCAACGCCTAATTGAGGCATGGCATGACGCCAGTTTTGGCTCCATGCGGCATGTGGCCGTTGCGCCTTGTTCTCCGTTTAGCGTGAGCCAAGAATTGATGCGTGAATCAGCCAAATTAGCCCGTGCGCATGGCGTGCGATTACACACGCACTTGGCTGAGAACGACCACGATGTCGCTTACACCCAAGAAAAATTCAATTGCACGCCTGCGCAATACGCGCAAGATTTAGGCTGGGTAGGCGACGATGTGTGGCATGCGCATTGCGTTAAGTTAGATGATGAGGGCGCGTATCTTTTTGCAAAAACACGTACAGGTCTTGCGCACTGTCCTTGTAGCAATATGCGACTTGCAAGTGGTATCTTGCCGTTGCGCCGGTTTCTCGATATGGGCGTCCCGATTGGTTTAGGCGTAGATGGCAGCGCCAGCAACGACGCTGGACACATGTTGAACGAAGCACGTCAAGCCATGTTGCTTGCACGTGTAGGTCGCGGAAACCAGCCGCCACAAACCAAGAATGGACAAACATTTTTCGGTTGCGATTTAGGGCCATCAGAGATGACGCCACGCGACGCTATTCGTTTGGCTACGCGGGGAGGCGCTGAAGTGTTGGGCCGCGCGCATGAGATTGGGCAAATCAAAGTTGGGTATTGCGCTGATTTCGCGATGTTTCGCACCGACACACTCAGCATGGCAGGCGGTGCAGTGCATGACCCCTTGGGGGCTTTGCTTTTGTGCGCTAGTGATAACGCAGACTACACGATTGTGAATGGGCGGGTGATAGTGAGAGAAGGCCGCCTAACTTCGGTAGATGTAGGTTTTTTAGTTGAAAGGCATAACCAACTTGCCATTCAACTGGCCGAGGGTATCACTTAAGTTTTACTTCACCAACGCAACTGATTTCACCTGCGCCCAAGCCTGCATTCCAACTTGTAATCCCAAATCATGCACCCCACGCGCTGTCACGCGCGCAAGTAAAAACACCTCACCACAACGCAAGCGCAACAACACTTGCGAGGGGTGAGACTCTGCATGGATGGACTCCACGACACAAGGTAAATGGTTTTGGATACTGGTGTTTTGGGCTTCTTCTAAGGTAATACTCACATCGCGCGCTAACACACGCAAGCGCACTGGTTGACCTATTTGTAAGCCACTATCGCGTACCCAAAGGGAAGCAACTGTTGGGTTGCCTTCGCCAGCCGCACCTGAACTTGCTTTCGATATACGCACTTGCGCCAAGTGCCACGGCTTGTCTAAGGCATGCACAAAACCTTCAATCAGCGCACCGACATCGTCCCCCACCACCAGTGGAAGATCAATATTCGAGAGCACATCAGTAACTGGGCCCACCGCGCGCACTTGACCAGCTTCCATCACTACCAACGTATCGGCTAAACGCACCACTTCATCCGCGGCATGCGTAACGTAGAGCATGGGAATTTTTAATTCATCGCGCAACTTCTCTAGCCACGGCAAGATGTCATGTTTGCGAGCGGCATCCAAGGACGCAAGCGGTTCGTCTAATAAAAGCAATTTGGGTTGCGTCGCTAAAGCACGCGCAATCGCCACACGTTGACGCTCACCGCCAGAGAGTTGGTCGGTACTTCTTTGCAACAAATCGCCGATACCCAACAAGGCGATAGCTTCGTCTAAAACAACTTCTTGGTTAGGCGCTTTGCTTCGCTTTAATCCATAAGTCAAGTTTGCCGCAACATCTAAGTGTGCAAACAAAGAGGCTTCTTGAAACACATAGCCCAAGGGTCTATGGGAAGTGGGAAGGCTCAACCCCAGCGAATCGTCTTGCCAAATATCTAAACCCACTTGCACGTGCCCGCGTGCTTGCGTCTCTAGCCCGGCAACGCAACGTAACAAGGTGGTTTTGCCAGAACCTGATGGCCCGTAAATCACACTAATGCCCTGCACAGGCAGATGTAGGTCTACCTCCAAATTGAAACTGCTACGCGCTAGATCGAGTTGTAATCGAATTTCACTCATGTGATGGCTCGCGTCCTACGTCTGTTGACCCATGAAAGCACCAACAACACCACAAACGAAAACAGCAACATTGCACCAGCCAGACCATGCGCCTGGGCATATTCCATCGCTTCCACATGGCCATAAATTTGAGTCGATACCACACGCGTTTTATCTGGGATATTGCCGCCGATCATGAGCACCACACCAAACTCCCCAACGGTGTGCGCAAAACTCAACATCGCCGCCATCACAAAACCAGGTTTAGCTAACGGAATAGCGACTGTAAAGAATGCATCGAACTTATTCGCCCGCAAAGTAGCGGCGACCTCCATGGGCCGTGAACCCATCGCTTCAAAAGCATTCACCAAAGGTTGCACCGCAAAGGGTAAGGAGTAAATCATCGAACCCAAAACCAAACCCGAAAAGCTAAATGCCAACGAACCCCAACCCGCCCATTGGGTGAATTGCCCAACAGGTCCGAGTGGCCCTAGCGCAATCAACAAATAAAACCCCAGCACAGTCGGAGGCAATACCAAGGGCAGCGCCACCAAAGCAGCAATAGGCGCGCGCCATGCAGATTGCGTATGCGCCAACCACCAAGCAATAGGTGTTGCTATAAAAAGCAACAACACCGTGGTGACGCTGGCCAATTGCAGCGTCAACAAAATAGCAGACAGGTCTTCGGCAGATAAATGCATAGCCACAACTCTACAGGGTGTAACCGTAGGCGCGGATGATGGCTTGTGCGCGTTCGCTTTGCAGATATTTCATCAATGTAAGCGCTGCAGCATTGTCTTTACCTAAAGCCAATAAGACTGCATCTTGCTTCAACGGTGTGTATAGGCTTTGCGGCACCACCCAAGCACTGCCTTGCGAAATACGACCATCCATGGATATTTGAGATAAAGCTACCAATCCGAGCTCTGCGTTTTCTGTCATTACGAACTGAAAAGCTTGGCCGATGCTGTCACCTTGTACAAGTTTGGGCGCAACTTTGCTTAGTACGCCCATGCGCATAAGAACCTCCATGGCAGCAACGCCATAGGGCGCAAGCTTAGGATCTGCAATCGCTAACTTCTTAAAGTTATTTTTATCTGTGGTGTTGCTAAGCAGCACTTGGCCTTTGTTATCTACTAAGGCAGGATTCTTACTCCACAAAGCCAATCGTCCAACAGCGTAGGTAAATCTTGTTCCAGCAATGGCAGCACCTTCTTTTTCTAGTCGTGCAGGTGTTTCATCATCGGCAGACAACAACACAGCAAAGGGCGCACCATTTTTAATTTGCGCATAAAACTTTCCAGTTGAACCAAATACTAGCTTGGCTTTGTGCCCGGTATCTTGTTCAAATGCCTGGGCGATTTTTTGCATAGGTGCGGTGAAGTTGGCGGCAACAGCCACCGTGGCTTCTTCTGCCTTAACACTGGCGCATACAAAAGCGGTGCTCAAAATAAAGGCCAACCAACTCAGTCGAAGGGGACGTAGTCGCATATGCCTGAGGCTACACGCGCTATTTCAGCGCAGCGCCACCTTCGAACCAGCGCTTGATCAACAAACGCTCCTCCTCGGTAATCCCACTGGAATTGTTCATGGGCATTTGACGTAAAACGACTGCTTGCTGGTAAATGCCAAGAGCATGTTGTTTAACGCCCGCAGCCGAATCAAACCGAACATTTTTCATTTGCACTTGCTCGCCGTGGCATGCATAGCAGCGCTGCGCAAACACTTGACTAAGCTCTGCATAGCTAACAGGTTCAGTGCTAGTTGAATTTGCAACCGCGGAAGAAGACACAGGTCGCATCCAAACAATCACACCGATCAAAACCACCACGCCAGCAACAGCAAACGGTAATGGGTTTTTAGCGCGCCCCAAGTGATAGCCATGGCGTTGCACGAAGAACTGGCGTATCAAGGCGCCCGACAACATCATCAGCACCAAAATCACCCAGTGGTTTTCATGCGTATATAAAAAACTGTAATGGTTGCTGAGCATCGCAAAAATCACAGGCAACGTGAAATACGTGTTGTGCACACTGCGTTGCTTGCCACGCTTACCGTGCATGGCCAGTTCTTTAGGATCCATGGCTATGCCAGAAGTCATGGCAGCGACCACTTTGCGCTGCCCTGGAATGATCCAGAAAAACACATTGGCACTCATCGCGGTGGCAATCATGGCGCCCACCAACAAAAAGGCGGCACGTCCTGCAAACAAATGGCAGGCTAGCCAAGAAGCGAATGCGATCACCACCAACATGCTGGCGCCCACAATCAGTTCGCCGTTCTGTCTAAATCCAAAGGCTCGGCTGATAACGTCGTATATCAACCAAAAAACCACCAAAAAAGCCAAGGCTGCACAAATAGCTTGCGCACTTGACCAGTCCATCAAAGACTTGTCGATTAAAAAAGTGCCTGCGTTCCATAAATACAAAACCGTGAACAAGGCAAAGCCTGACAACCAGGTGGAGTAGCTTTCCCAATAAAACCAATGCAGCTTGGTGTGGATTTTTTTCGGAGCGACCATGTATTTTTGGGGGTTATAAAAACCACCACCATGGACAGCCCACATGGCGCCGTCCACACCTTTCTCTAACAAATCAGGCGAGTTAGGGCGGATGAGGTTGTTGTCTAAAAAGACGAAATAAAACGATGAGCCAATCCATGCAATTGCCGTGATCACATGCACCCAACGCAACAGCAGATTAGCCCAATCTAAAAAATACGCATCCATGTTTGCTTTAACGCCTTTAAATTCTGTTCGAGTTATTTAATATTGCTGTAGGAGTTGCGCGGCAACAGCCACAGCTATGACTTCAGGTTCTTTGCCAGTAATACCTTCCACACCAATCGGACAAGTAATGAAAGCCAACTCTTGGGCACTAAACCCTTTGGCCTCTAAGCGGTGTTGAAAAGTCGCCCATTTGGTTTTGCTACCAATCAACCCTACAAATTTCAAATCGCCATGCAAGCGTTGACGCTTGAGACAAGCCGCCACAACGTCCAAGTCTTCCGCATGGCTAAAGCTCATGATCAATACACACGTGTCGCTTGGCAACGCATCTACAGCAGCATGCACAGGGTCCGAGTGGTCACACACCACATTCGCTGGAAGTTGCGCAGGAAAGATTTCATCTCTACTGTCAATCCATTGCACCTGAAAAGGCAGGTTGCTCAATACATTTACCAAGGCATGGCCTACATGGCCACCGCCAAACAAGGCTAGTGGCTTGGCTTGGCTTGGCAATCGCTGCTTCAATGTAGGCACATCCGAAAGCGTGATGCGTTCAAACTTCAAATGCACCACACCACCACAACATTGCCCCAAGGCTGGGCCCAATGCGTATCGGTTTACAAGCGTGCCTTCATGTGGACTCGAGCTGAGCAAAGCTCTCCCCTCAGCAATGGCTTGAAATTCCAAATGCCCACCACCAATGGTGTTGACCAGCGTCTGCGGAAACACCGCCATCCAAGCGCCTACTTCACGTGGGCCAGAACCTTCCACACTCTCGACCGTGACCAACACGCCAGGGGCATGCTGGAGTTGATTCCATAACTCGGCGGTGTGACGGGGCACGCGAATGTAGAGCGAAGCGAGAGAGATCGAATGAGCAAAACGCCAAGGCGCTTAAGCCTGTGCGACTTCCGCTTTCACTTTCTCACAAGCCATCAAGATACGCTCAGGCGTGGCAGGCGCGTCGAGATGCACCACTGCTTTGTGGCCAGCACTAGCTGCAACAGCATCGCGCAAAGCAAAGAAGGTAGACAAGCCCAACATCAAGGGCGGCTCTCCTGTCGCTTTGCTGTTGAAAGGAGTGGGCTTCAGGTTGTAGCCGTCAAATAGTGTCACTTTGAAGTGCTCTGGAATATCGCCAGCCACAGGGATTTTGTAAGTGCTGGGGCCATGCGTGAGCAACTTGCCCTTCTTGTCCCAAATACATTCTTCCATGGTGAGCCATCCCATGCCTTGGACAAAAGCGCCTTCGATTTGGCCTTTGTCTAACGCGGGGTTGATGCTCTTGCCCACGTCGTGCACGATATCAACGGCCTTCAACCACCACTCACCAGTGCGCGTGTTGATTTCCACTTCACTGACCGCAGCGCCGTAGCAGTAGTAGTAAAAAGCCCGGCCATTGAGTTTGGCGAAGTCATATTTGATTTCAGGCGTCATGTAAAAACCTGTGACGCTCAAACCCACGCGGTCTAGCCACGCTTGTTTGGTCACATCTTCCCATTTCACCGACTTACCACCGCCATGCGCTTCACTGTTGGCAAACGAAATATCGGCTTCTGAGCAACCGAGCATGCGCGCGGCTACAGGTTTTAAGCGCTCACGCATTTGTGCCGTGGCATTCATGATGGCTGCGCCATTGATGTCTGCACCGCTTGAGGCAGAGGTGGCCGACGCATTAGGCACTTTTTGCGAATCTGTCGCAGTGATGCGCACTTTGTCAACGCCAATGCCCAAGCCATCTGCACAAACTTGCGCCATCTTGGTGTTGAGACCTTGACCCATCTCGGTTCCGCCATGGTTGCAACTGACAGAGCCGTCCATGTAAATCACCAACAAAGCGCCGCCTTGGTTCAAATGGGTAGCAGTAAAGCTAATGCCAAACTTCAAAGGCACCAAAGCCAAACCACGTTTGCGGGTTTTGCTTTTGGCATTGAAAGCTTGCACAGCTTTGCGACGCTCAGCGTAGTTAGATTCTTTTTCGACTTGGTCAATCACCTTGTCACCCACCCAGTCTTCGATCAACTGGTTGTATTGGGTGGTCATGGTGTCCGGCGTTCCACTGATAGCGGGATCTTGGTAGAGGTTGATTTTGCGCACATCCAAGGAATCTTTGCCCAAAATGGCGGCAATTTCGTCCATCACGGTTTCGATACCAAACATGCCTTGCGGGCCACCAAACCCACGGAAAGCAGTAGCGCTTTGCGTGTTGGTTTTGCAACGGTGGCTGACCAGTTTCAAAGCGGGGATGTGGTACGTGTTGTCGATGTGCAAACAAGCGCGGTCATTGACGGGGCCTGAGTAGTCGGTGCTGTAACCGCAACGCGACATGAGGGTGATGTCTGCGCCCAAGATGCGGCCGTTGTAGTCAAACCCTACTTCGTAATCAATTCGGAAATCGTGGCGCTTACCGGTGATGGTCATGTCGTCATCGCGGTTGACACGCAGCTTCACCGGCTTTTGCAACTTGAAAGCTGCCAAGGCTGCGCTTTGGCTAAAGATGCTGGCGTTCCCCTCTTTGCCGCCAAAGCCACCGCCCATACGGCGGCAGATGACTTCCACATCGTTAGTATGCAAATTGAGCGCATGGGCTGCTTCGCGTTGGTTACCGTCAGGGTGTTGCGTCGACACATACAAAGTGAGTTGTCCGTCCTCTTTGGGCACCGCATAGGTGATCTGACCCTCTAAATAGAACTGCTCTTGCTGGCCTGTTCGGGTAGAGCCTTTGATGGTGTGCGGTGCTTTGGCAATGGCGCCAGCAGCGTCGCCGCGGGTGATGCCTTTGGGCGGCATGATGAAGCTACTAGCCGCCATCGCCTCCTCAATTGTCAAGACTGGCGTGAGCTCTTTGACCAACACCTTGGCTTTATGGGCGGCTTCTCGCGCATAGAGCATTTCCCGTGCAACCACAACCGCCACGGCTTGTCCAATGAATTCAACTTTGCCGTTTGCCAGAAATGGATCGTCATGGATGATTGGACCGCAGTTGTTTTCGCCGGGAATGTCTTTGGCGGTGTAGACAGCCACCACGCCGTGCTCTTTGAGAATGGCGTCGCGGTCAATGCCGTCGCCAATCAACTCACCATGCGCCACGGGCGACAAGATCAGCGCGGCATACAGCGTTCCGGCTAATTCTGGAATGTCATCTATATAAGTAGCCGTGCCCGTCACATGCAAATGTGCAGATTCGTGGACTAACTCTTTGCCCTGCTGCACGTTAGTGGCAGGCAAAAGATTTTTCAGGTTGGTAGGAGCGTTCATTTATGCCACCTCCGAAGTTTGTTCTTCAATAAATTCAAGTACCAAATTTCTGGCCACTAAGGCACGGTAGGCCCAGGTGGCGCGCAATCCGTCGCGTGCAGTAAAACTCGCAGTAATTGCTGCATCAAGATCTGCTGCTTTCACATCGCCAGGCGCTTTACCTTCAAGCACAGTTTCTAACTTGGGCGCTCTGCAAGGTGATGGTGCCAAGCCGTTGTAGGCCAATTTCACGCCGCTTAACTTGCCCGCTTTGAGGGAGTAAGTGATAGCCGCACAAGTAGCTGAAATATCTTGCTCGAACCGCTTGCTGATTTTGTGGGCACGAAATACTTGCCCCGCAACAGGCTTAGGCAACTCAATGGCTTCAATGAACTCCCCTGCTTCAAGGACATTTTTCTTCATGCCGGTGTAGAAATTGTCTAGCGACACGCGACGGCTCTTGTCGCCACGGCGCAAGACCAGAGTTGAACCTAGCGCCATCAAGCAAGGCATGGTGTCACCGATCGGTGACCCATTGGCGATATTGCCAGCAAGTGTGGCGGTGGAACGGATGGGCGGTGAGCCAAAGCGGCGCAAGACTTCTGCAAAGTCGGGGTAGGCCTTGGCGACTAGGGTTTCAACTTGGGTCAGGGAGACCGCTGCACCGATACGCCAGGCTTTGTCTGTCTCGCCGATTTGGCGCAACTCTTTGACGTTACCCAAATACATGATGTGATCTGGCCTAGAAAACTGCTTGTTGACCTGCAAACCAATTTCAGTGCTTCCAGCCAGCAGAGTGGTGGTAGGGTGTTTGACCAAATAGTCAGCCACTTCGGCCAAGGTACTGGGGGAAACAAACTCGTTGCCCTTCTTGGTGCGCACAACGGGCTGGACGATGATCTCGCCGTCCAAACTCATGGTCGGTGTGCTGGGGCGTTTGATTTCTTTGAGTAAAGCGATGTCCGCGCTATCGTCTATTTTCAAAGCAGCTTTTTTCTCGCAGGCTTTGGCAGCGGCGTCGATGATGGGTGCGTATCCCGTGCAGCGGCATAAATTACCGCTCAAGGCGTCGGTGATTTCCAGACGCGAAGGCTGTGCATTGGTTTGGACCATATTGACCAAGCTCATCACGATGCCAGGGGTACAAAAGCCGCACTGCGAGCCGTGGCACTTGACCATTTCCTGTTGCACGGGGTGGAGTGTTCCATCGGCCTTTTTCAAACTCTCCACGGTTTTGACAGACTTGCCATCTAGGGACGGAAGCAATTGGATACAGGAATTGGTCGCCACATAGTCCACGCCAGTGCCTGCGGCATTGAGCTCACCCACCATCACCACACACGCGCCACAGTCTCCCTCTGCGCAACCCTCTTTGGTTCCGGTGCGCTGTAGTTGCTCGCGCAGGTAGTCCAAAACGGTGGTGGTGCGGCGCTTACCTTGGGCTTCAACGATTTGTCCGTCGAGCACAAAGCGCACGGTGTTGGTGGCTTGGGTCATATGTGGGGGCTTTTGGGGAAAGATGGGTTATTTTAGGGACAAGGGCGAGCTTTTGCGGGAAGGTATGCACTTGCGTATACAAAATCCAAGGATAAGGCGCATCTCAAAAAAACTAGCGCTAGGAGCCGCGATAAGTCGAGTAACTCCAAGGACTTACAAGGAGCGGCACGTGGTAATGCTGATCGGTATGCGCCACGCCAAAATCTAAGCTAACTTGGTCCAGGAAATTGGGTTCTGGTAAAGCCACGCCCTTGGCAGCGAAATACCCCTTCACGTCAAAAACCAAACGATAAGTCCCTTTTTGGAGGTTTTCGTTGTTATAGAGGGGGCCGTCAGGGTTGCGACCATCATGGTTCAAGGTGAAAGATTTGACCAAAGTGGCGCTGGCTTTATCCGTCGTGAAAAGGGAAACCCGCATGCCAGCAGCGGGGCCGCCATGCATAGTGTCTAAAACGTGCGTACTCAATCCCATAGAAACTCCAAAAACGAACGAAATAGTCTGCAAAAAGTGTATACAGTTTTTGGCTTTCAGGCTATCATTCTTTGATCTTTTATAAAAAATCCGAGAAATTGCATGGACTCCACCACTGCCACCCGCTCTATTGTGGATGCATTGACAAAAGCCATCGTGGAGCACCGTCTGCACCCAGGCAGTAAGTTGGCCGAACAAAAACTCGCTGACCACTTTGGCGTGTCACGCACCTTGGTTCGCCAGGCTTTATTTCAAATGGTCCAAAAACGCTTGATCCGCATGGAGCCTGCCCGAGGCGCTTT
>Ga0209188_1000414_pt1 | contig 41726 bp, 68 predicted proteins | sample C_130625_EF_Meta_FD_187307 | JGI IMG/M metagenome (GOLD analysis project Ga0209188, IMG submission 187307) | Freshwater microbial communities from Lake Croche, Canada to study carbon cycling - C_130625_EF_MetaG (SPAdes) (version 2) | ecosystem: Environmental > Aquatic > Freshwater > Lake...
ACTGGTATGAACTTCGCTAATACGATGTGGACCCGTTCACTCTCCTCATGGCAGCCCAAACTGCGGTTGGCTTTATCAAGCAGGGGTGCGCTCTCTTGCATGAAGGCCGCATGGAACTTGAGGGCGCTAAGAAAACGGCAGAGCAGGTCATTGGAGATGTCAAGGCAATCAAAGGAATTTTTGATTGGTTCATTGGTCTATTTGTTAGTAAACCAGCCGCCGAAGCAAAGCCTGTGGCGAAAGCGAAAGCCAAAGCCAGCAAACAACAACAGTCTTACGAAGAACTTGAACTCAAACTCATCAAAGACATTGGGGACAACCTTGGCCTTCTCTTTGACACGCAACAACAAATCACAAACCATTACCTTGAACTAGAGGAGACCTCTAAGACCAACTACGACCCAACCCAAAACACCAGCAAAAAAGCTATTGAGCGTGCGCTGATTGAGTTGCAGTTAGAAAAGTTGATGGAGCAGGTACGAGAGGCTATGGTCTACGCGCCAGCAGAGTTGAAAGATTTGTATAGCCGGTTTCTCAAGATGCACGCCAAGATAGAACAAGAACAAGCATGGGCAAGGTCAGAGTTGATTCGTAGGAACAGGCTGGCAAGGTGGCGCAAAGAACAAGACGAGATTCGGGTCATTGAGATAACAAGTGCGGTAATTGCTGTGACATTTATATCTTTGTTTTTTGGATGGATGATGTGGCAACTACGAAGCTGGTCTACTGGGTTTTGATTGGAGTCGCAATATGTATTGTGGTAGGGGTTACTTCAATGGCGTATGTGGAAACGCTATACATGCGGGCACAGTTAAAACAAGAGATGAAAGAACTTCGCAAACTTAAACGTGAACTAAAGGAATCAAAATGATGACATTATTCTCAACCCTACTGTCTTTCCTGATGGGCGGGTTACCAAAACTGATGGACTTCTTTCAAGACCGTGCTGATAAGAAGCATGAACTAGCCTTGGCTCAGATGCAGACTGAGCGTGAGTTGACCTTGAAGAAGGCTGGCTTAGAAGCACAAGAGCGTATTGAGCATATACAGACTGAGCAGGTACAGATAAACGCTGAAGTGACTAACAACCAGACCGCCATGCAAGAGCGTCAAGCCCTATATGCCCACGATATTGCTATTGGTCAAGGTGCCAGCCTGTGGGTAATCAATGCCCGTGCTATGGTGCGCCCCGCCATAACTTATGGAATGTTTATTCTGTTTGCCTTTGTGGAAATCTTTGGCTTCTGGTTTGCTTATCACAAGGAAGTGCCATTTGATGTAGCGTTAGATTTACTGTGGGATAACGAGACTCAAATCATCTGGGCGTCCGTGGTGTCGTTCTGGTTTGGTACACAAGCATTTGGCAAGAAATGAAAATAAGCGCCCTTTGTATTGAGGATATAAAACACCATGAGGGGGTGAGGCAGAAGCCTTATAGGGACTCGGTGTACCTTTGGACGGTGGGCGTTGGGCATTTGATGTATGACTCACAGGCTAGGTTGCCAGTAGACCAGCGGGCGGCTATTCAGCTACGCCCAGAAGATAACCGTGTTTACCCGATGGAGGAAGTTGATGCAATTCTTAGAGCAGATTTGGCTAGGTTTGAGCGGGGTGTATCAACTCTATGCCCAGTTAGTCTTACTCAAGGCAATTTTGATGGGTTGGTATCTTTTAGCTTTAATGTTGGTCTGGGAACACTACAGCGCTCAACCCTCCGTCAAAAGGTTCTTCGGGGCGATATTCAAGGCGCGGCGGACGAGTTCTTGAAATACACTAAGGCAGGCGGAAAAGTGTTAAAAGGGTTAGTGACGCGACGCAACGATGAGCGTGCCCTTTTCTTGTCATAGGAATCGAGATGCCATTACAGAAACTACAGTTTAGACCCGGTATAAATAGAGAAGGCACAACCTTGTCTAATGAGGGTGGCTATTATGACTGTGACAAAATTCGTTTCCGTTCTGGCTATCCTGAGAAAATTGGTGGATGGCAACGCGATGGTGGTGCTATATATGCTACTGCGCCGACTGGCACATTTGCTTCTGGTGGTACCTCTACATCCGCTACCGTAACTTCTGGTACTGGTTCGTACTGGGGAGTTGCAAAATCTTTGTGGAATTGGATTAACTTAACTGGTTACAACTTATTATCAATAGGCACTAACTTAAAGTTCTACATTCAAAATTCATTAGGCGGTGCGTATAACGACGTAACTCCTATTCGCTTGACAAACACGGCTACAGCCAACGCATTTACCACTGCAACTTCTACCAATAGCGGTGGATTTACAACCATCACAGTTACTGATGCAGGGCATGGCGCACAGGCCAATGACTTTGTAAATATATCTAGCGTATCAGGTGCGGTCAACGGTGTCACAGCTGCACAGTTAACAGGTGAGTTTCAGATTGTCACTTATGTAAGTTCTAGCCAATACACCATTCGTGTGGCGGGTACGGCATCTTCATCTGGAACACCTGCGGTTAGTGCTACATTTAACTATCAACTTACTACTGGCAATACAACTTTTACGTACGGTACGGGCTGGGGTGCTGGCGGTTGGAGCGGGGTTACTACAGGTTATACATCTACTGGTTGGGGTTCTCCTGCGCCAGCGGGCTTAGGTATTGGTACACAGCTACGTCTTTGGAGTCAGTCTAACTATGGCGAAGATTTAATTATTAACCCCCGTGGTGGAGCAATGTACTACTGGGCAAATAATGCAAGCCCTAACGTATACGACCGTTGCCAAATTATTAAAGCAAGCACATCTGTAACTACTAAGACGGGTTCATTTACACCCGATTCAACTTGCCCATCTGTAGCTAACTTTGTATTGGTATCCGATGCTTCGCGGTTTACATTTGCATTTGGCTGTAATGACCCAACTGGTGTATACGCAACCACTACACAAGACCCTATGCAAATTCGCTGGTCTGACCAAAACACTGTGGCTACATGGACTCCATCCATTACCAATCAAGCAGGCGGTGTGCGTCTAAGCCACGGTTCTACAATTGTTACTGCTATCCAAACCCGTCAAGAGATTTTGGTAATAAGCGACGCGGCTATTTATTCGTTCCAATATCTTGGCGCTCCTTATGTCTGGGGAACACAACTTCTTGCTGACAACATCTCTATTGTTAGCCCCAACGCCGCCTCGGTAGTTAACAACGTGACTTATTGGATGGGTGCAGATAAGTTCTATATGTACTCTGGACGGGTAGAAACCCTACCCTGCGCTTTGCGTCAATACATCTACGGCAACATTAACCTGACAGAAGCGTTCCAGATTCACTCAGGCACTAATGAAGGCTATAACGAAATTTGGTGGTTCTATCCATCTATTACCGGTACAACTTCTACTGGCGCTAACGGCACAGGAACTTCTAGTTCATCTAATACATTGATTGACCGCTACGTAATCTATAACCATCTAGAGCGTACTTGGTACTACGGCACATTAAACGGCTCTACTATTCGCCCACGCACTGCTTGGCTGGATAGTCCGCTACGCGCAGAACCTACAGCGGCAATCGGTTACACGGCTAACGACAACTCTGGTCAACCATCGACTTATACCAACGGCGCTGTTGTTTACCATGAAACTACTGTAGATAACAACGAGACTGGCACCCCAGTTGCCATTGAATCCTATGTTCAATCCTCGGACTTTGATATTGGTGACGGTCATAATTTTGGTTTTGTATGGCGTCTCATACCTGACATTACATTTGACGGCTCCACCTCAGCAGCGCCTTCCACTAACTTTACGGTGAGGCCGCGGCAAAACCCCGGTGCTAACTATGGGTCTTCAGATAACCCGTATGTAAACAGCGCTTTGTCTTTTGCCAGCACAACGACATATAACGTCCAGCAATTTACCCAACAGGTCTATGTGCGGATTCGTGGTCGTCAGATGGCGTTTAAGATTTCTTCATCAGACCTTGGTACGCAGTGGCAGTTAGGCGCTCCACGTATTGACGTTAGACCGGATGGACGTAGATGACAGTCTCCCAACTTACGACCCAGTTACGCCCGACGCAACAGCCTCGCCTGCCTGCGGCTCCGGTTGAGTACGACCGCACATATATAGATTCATTAACAAGTATTCTGCGCCAATATTTCAATCAATTGGATAACTACACCCAGTCATCGCTGACCAATACGGGTGGTCGGTTTTCTAGGAATGTATGCGGGTCTTTCTACGACACGACGACTCAAAACGCAGCAGTAGCTAACACCGCATACAAAGTCACATTAAACAGCACCGATTCCGCCATATCAAACGGTGTGTCTATTGTTAGTAATTCACGCATTACAGTTGTGTACCCCGGCGTCTACAACATTCAGTTCTCGGCGCAGTTTACGCGTTCCAACTCTGGAACAGATGTGGTCAGTGTTTGGTTTGCAAAAAACGGTGTGAACATAGACAATTCATGCACAGACATTGTTTTGACTGGCGGCGCTGCGGCATCGGCAACCGTTGCTTCATGGAATTATTTTATTTCGCTAACCGCCGGTGATTATTTTGAAATTGTGTGGTCAACACCGGATACACATGTTTCTATTACTTACGGGGGTACAAGAACTTCCCCTGTGCGTCCAGCAGTTCCGTCTGTCATAGCCACGGTTTCATTTGTGTCCGCGCCCTTGACATGATAACATTTGAACTAATTTCTAGGAGAATCCTATGGATGGCGGAATAGGCGAAGCAGCATTACTAGACGCGGCCCTTGAGGGGGCGGCCACGGGCGCCGCCGTTGGCGGTGGAGTGTCTGCATTAACAGGAGGAGATCCATTCAAAGGGGCTTTAATGGGCGGCTTGACTGGTGGTGCTTTTGGCGGTGCTGGTAGTTATTTTGGTAGCACTCCTGCTGGCGTAGATGCATTTACCGCTGAAACTTCCACAGGATTACCCACCGTTGCCGCAGATGCAGGCAATTCAACTCAAGCCCTAACTGGATTGCAAGAGCCTCCAGCAGGTTTTGAAGGTTACGATTATGGCGCTCCAAGCCCTTATGCGGCACAAAGCACAAACGGAATTGTTGGAGCGCAAGGCGGACAAAATGTTCTTCAGAACCAACTGGGTGCAACAGCTGGAGGAGCGCCCGTTAATCCAATGTACACGGATGCAGCGCCACCCACAGGACTTGGTGCGCCGGGAAGTTCGGAAACAATTTCTCCTATGACCACCGCCACAGGTGCAGGTGCGACGCCAGCCGCTACAAGCGGTGGTGGTATATCTGGCTTGATTGACAAAGGTGCAGATCTGGTTGGCGAATATCCAAAAACTACGGCAGGTATTTTGGGTGCGGCATATCTAATGGACAAAGAGCGCAAAAGATATGGCGTTCCGCCCGCAGAAAAATACACTGGTCCTCTGAGCAAGTTTAATTACAACCCATCTACGTATCAGCCTGATGTGGTTAGACAGCCAACTCCTTACTATCGCGCCCAATATGCGGCTGGTGGTCCAGTTGAGATGATGTCTAACAACGCGGCTATCGGTGCAAACACCATGTATCCAATGGCTAACATGACCACGTCTGCTTTTGCTACGCCTTATCAGACTCCTCAGTCAACCAACATGATGCAGAACATGGCTCCTTCCGGCGGTGGCACGGTAAACCAGATGTCTGGCGAACCTAATATGCAGGGTACACGCCTAGCTTCTGGTGGTTCTGTTCGCCATTTTGGTTTTGGTGGATTCCTTGGGGATGCTGTTCAAGGTATTGGTAACAGCATTAGCAATACTGTATCTGACATTGGTTCTAACCTTGGGCATATGTTTAAAGGTGGAGACGATGCGGGTTGGCAAAAAGTAATGGATATGACGGGGCAAGGGCAATCTGGTCAAACTATATATGACCCAAAGACACAAACATATGTTCCCGTATCTTCTGTAAATAGTAATATTTATCGCGCTCAATATGCGTCTGGCGGCGGCATTTCTTCGCTGGGGGCTTACTCGGACGGCGGACGGATGCTTAAAGGTCCCGGCGATGGTATGTCTGATGACATCCCTGCCAAGATCGGCTCCAAACAAGAAGCCCGTTTAGCAGATGGTGAGTTTGTTGTGCCTGCGGATGTGGTGTCACATCTAGGCAACGGCTCTACTGATGCTGGGGCAAAGCAGTTGTATTCCATGATGGACAAAGTACGTCAAGCCCGTACTGGTCGCAAGACTCAAGGCCGTCAGATCAAGCCACATAAATACATGCCAGCATGAGTTTGACCTTACGCCCTGTACCCGTAGAGTTTGCGGCGCAGACATGGCCATTGGTTGAGGGGATGTTGGCGGAGGCAGAAAAACATGGAGGTGGTAACTACAGCTTAGAACATATCAAGTTGTATGTAAACACTGGGCAATGGATGCTATTGGTTGCAACAGACGATGAAAACAAAATTCATGGTTCTGCTGTGATGTCGTTTATTAATTATCCTGCCTCTAGGATAGGTTTTGTTACCTGTTCTGGGGGCAAAGGCGTGTTCAACAAACACGTTGTCAGTCAATTAGTTTCTATTGCGGCAAGCAAAGGGGCTACCAAGGTTCAAGCTACGGCAAGAGATTCCGTGGTTAGATTGTTAGAAAGTGCTGGGTTTTCTAAGCGTTCTACAGTGGTTGAGATAAATATGCAGGAGGCTCTATGAGCGGAATATTTGGCGGCGGTGGCGGAAGCGCACAGCCTACACAATCTACGGTAACGAATACCAACATTCCAGAATACGCTAAGCCGTATGTGGAATCGATGCTGGGCGCTACTCAGCAACAACTATTTAATACTGCTCCTAATGCATCTGGTGGCGTAGACATTACTGGCATTAAACCGTATCAGCCGTACAGCCAAAACCCACAGGACTATGTAGCAGGGTTTAGCCCACTACAACAGCAGTCTTTCCAAGGGGCATCAGATCTGGGAACGGCACAGCAAGTTGGCCAAGGATCTGCTTTGGCAGGAATGTCTGGCATCGGCGGTCTAGGCGTAGCAGCACAGGCTAATCCTTATGGATTTCAGCAAAATGTTGGTGGGTACATGAACCCCTACCTACAGATGTCGTTGGCTCCACAGTTAGCAGAGGCTAATCGTCAGTACGACATTGCTGGTAATCAAGCCCGCAGTCAGGCTACTCAGGCTGGTGCGTTTGGTGGCTCCCGTGAAGCGATCATGGCCGCTGAGAACGAACGCAACCGCAACATGGGATTGAATAGCATCATTGGTCAGGGCTATAACACTGCGTTCAACAACGCCCAACAGCAGTACAACCAAAACAATCAAACGCAACTTGCTGGTTTGGGCTTAGCCAATACAGCCGCAGGAACTTTGGGGCAACTTGGTCAAACCCAGTTCGGTCAACAGCAAGCAGCCATCGGTTTACAGAATCAGATGGGTGGCCAGCAACAGCAGCAACAGCAAAACATAATGAATCAAGCGATTCAGAACTACGCTACTGCCCAGCAATACCCGCAACAACAGCTTGCGTTTATGAACTCTATGCTCAGGGGTTTACCCTTACAGACGCAGACTGTGCAAGGCTATCAGGCCGCGCCTAGTGCGTTGTCTCAGGTGGCTGGTCTGGGTACCGCTGGTATTGCAGGCTTAGGCTTGTATAACACCATGAACAGGGACAGATAATATGTCAATTACCAGTATGAACGCCCGCATGGGCATGGCTGAAAAGCTAAGCATTCCTCAGTTGACTAAAGCCGTACAAGATGGAACTGTCCCGTCTTTTATTGGTATTCCGCTCATTCAGCAGAAGATGAAAGAGCAGCAGGGCGCTGCATCTATGCAGCCACAACAGCCTCCCGTGGCGCAACAGGTTCTTCAGCAGGCTATGGCTACGGAAGGTGTGCAAGCTCTGCCATCTAATATGCCACAAGAGTACGCCCAAGGTGGCATCTTGCATTACGCGGATGGCGGTGATATTTATGATGATGAAGATTACGATCCAGAAGATGAGGCTCAAGCTTATGCCTTAAGCCAAGGCGAAGATTTGATGGATCAACTGGTTTCCAGTCCAGATATGTATGAATACTCATCTGGACCCGGTATTGAAAGTTTGCGCGAAGTTAAATCTTCCCCATCTGGCAAAAGCTTTGAAGCAAAAGAAGCAAAGGTTCAAGTTGGTGATGGCACATCAGAGAAGTTGCTTAAACATATTCTCCACAAAGAAAGCCGTGGCCAACGCTATGACAAAGAAGGTAATCTCCTTACTTCTAGTAAAGGCGCTTTGGGTGAGATGCAAGTCATGCCCGCTACCGCCCGCGATCCCGGCTTTGGTATTGCTCCAGCTCGCAGCAACGATCCAGATGAACTGCGTCGTGTTGGAGAAGAGTACGCAAGAGTATTGCTAAACAAATATCGTGATCCTAAGTTAGCAGCTATTGCCTATAACATGGGACCCGGAAATACAGATAAATGGTTAGCTGCTGGCGCTGATATGTCTAAGCTCCCGCAAGAAACCCGTGGCTATGTCCAAGGTATGGCTGGTGGTGGCGCTGTGCATTTTGATGGCGGTGGCATTACCGACGTATTTAACATGACTCCAGATGAAGTCAAAGAATACGCTAAGCGCAAACTAAGACTTGAGCAGTTGAAATCTGCATTTGGTTCTACACCAGCATCTTCGCCAACGGCAGCACCAGCAACCCCAAGCTCTCCCGCCGCCATGTCTCCGTTTGAAAGATATGTTAAGCCAATGTTCCGTGCTGGATCATTGACATCTGCTGCCGCAAACCCTGCTGGCATTGCAACGCTTGGTGGTGGATCTTTGCTAAGCGCTGGAGCGGCAAACGCTTTATCCAACGCTACACCAGAACAGCGCGAGCAATTGATGGGCGATATTGGTAGTGATACTGGTTTGGCTGCAGCCATTATGAATGCCAGTAGTGGGCCAAAGCCGCCAGCTCCAGCAAAGCCATATGACTTTACCCAATTTGATGCAGCGACAGATCGCTACATGAAAGAAAGAGAGCAGGCTAAAACTAAAACTCCATCCGCCTCTGCCACCCCATTTGCTGGTTATGAAACTCCAGACCTTGTTTCTGGGGCTTATGGTTCATCTACATCGCAGGCCGAGGCGCCAGCAACTCAAGCGGCGCCAGCAGAACAGGTTGCCCAAGCAAATCCAGCGGCTGGTATTGAAGAACTGCTAAACAAACGCGAAGCTGGCCTCGGCAAGCAGCGTGACATTGACAACTACATGAGTCTGTTGTCTGCTGGTCTAGGCATGATGGGTGGAACATCACCATTTGCTGCTGCCAATATTGGTCAAGGCGCACAGGCTGGTATCAAGACATATGGAGATGCTGCTGCCCGTCGTGTGGCAGAAGAGAACGCCATTTTGTCTGGCCGTCTGGGTGCATACAAGTACGCCGGAAGCAGAGCGCAGGCAGATGCCATGATGGCTCTTCGCAAAGATCTGCAAAATCAACAGCTTGGCTACAACAGAGAAAGACTTGCTCAAACTGGCAAAGAACACGAAGCAACTCTTGCTCAAAGAGTATCAGCCAAGCAGCTTGATCTAATTAAGAACGAGCAAGATAGGGCTTTGGCCACGGCAGCTAAACTTGTTGGGGATAATCCAGCAGCATTGAGCATGAGTGACACACAGAAAGCTGAAGCCGTGAGAAAGATGGCTGACAGCTTGCTGATGCAAAACAAGATGTATAGAACCTCCCATATAAAAGAATATGGCGCAGATCCATTTGCCGACATGGGTGGTGGCGGAGGTGGCACTAGATTAAAATTTGACGCTCAAGGGCAGCAAATTAAATAAGGAACTGACATGGCTATTGAAGCGGAACTGGCAGATGGCAGAATCCTTGAGTTTCCCGATGGCACAGACCCAAAGGTCATTCAGAATACTGTAAAGAAACTAATGGGGACTGCTGAGCCCAAGCTCGGCGACTATGTAAAAGACATCCCCAAGGCTGTTGGCCGTGGTGCCACTGGTCTTTTGGAAACATCTGCAATTGGTGCATCTGCTTTACTGCCAGAGGAATACGAGCTGGCCGCCCGTAAAGGCATATCATCACTTGCGGAACCAGCAAAACAATATCTAGCCCCGTCTAGCCAAGAGGTTGGTGAATCTGTTTCCAGCAAGCTTGCGTCTGGCGTTGGCTCTACTCTGCCGTTCTTTGCCCTAGGCCCCGCTGGATTACTGGGTCGTGTTGCTGGTGCTGGCTTGGGTGTTGCAGCAGGCGCTGGCGAAGCTCGTCAGGCGGCAGAAGCAAAAGGTGCTACACCAGAAGAGCGTCGCCTTGCTACGCAACTGGGCGCACCTACTGGTCTATTAGACATACTTGCCCCACAAATTACTTTATTTAAAGGCGTCATTGGTAATGCTCTAGCCCGTGGTGGTGTCGAAGGTGCTACTGAGGCTGCGCAGAAAATTGCACAGAATTTAATTGCTAGGGGTGTATACGATCCAAAGCAAGATGTTCTTGCTGGCTCTGGTGAAGAGGGTGCATATGGCGCTGGCGTTGGCGCATTAACTAGTTTGATTGTTGACTTGACGCTTGGCCGTAAAGGTCGTGCTCCTGCAAACATTAGCCCAGCAGCACAAGCTGCCGCGCCTGAGCAAGCACCTCCAGAACAACCTGTACCACAAGCGCCAACTGGTGGTTTGTCTGCTGAGCGTGCCGCAGAGTTGCGCGCAGAAGCAGATGCAGAGGCTGCCGCTAATGCTCCGAAGCTTGCGTTGGAAATGAACCAGCCGTTTACGCCCGTTGCCCTGCCAGACGGGTCGGTTGCGCTGACCAAACAAGACCTAGACAACTATGAGCGCGAGCAGTTTGAAAAGCAATATGCGCCACAGCCCAATTTAAACCAAGCCGTCCCCGCCGCTACTCCGCCTCAGCTCGGCTATTCTCCTTTGGCTGGCGTGCCAACAGTATCTGCTGATGGCGTTGTTGCGTTAACACCAGAGCAAAAGTTTCAAGCTAGATATGCACCACAGCCCGTTCGCATTACGCAAGAGCAGTGGAATACCATGTCTCCAGAGGAGAGAGATGCCGCATCAGTTAAAGCGCATCTTGATGAGCAAGCTCGCATAGAAGCAGCGCAAGCGGAAACAGAAAAAAAGAAACCAAAAGAAACTGATATATGGAGTAAGGCCGAATTAGAGGCTATGAAGAAAAAGGGCAAAGCAAGAAAAGCTGGCCCCACCATTAAAGCTACAGAGCATCCAGAAAACATTGGAGTAATCGGTACTGATGACAAAGGCTTGCCAATCCCCGGCCTGTTAAGCGAAGGCGCAAAGCCATTTGTATCCAAGGATGTAGCTGATTACGTCCGCAAGAACCAGCCAATGATGAAGAGCGTTCAGTTAAAGGATGGTAGCTACGTGCTATCCCCTAAGACTGAGGCCGAGATAGCAAGTCAAGAAAAGTCAAAGATTCATGTAGCAACTTCTGGCGCAAAAGGCGAGCCTATAGATGCAAGTGCATTTATCGCTGGTGCTGGTGGTCTGAGCTTTGATACACAGCCAGATGTCTACTCGCGGGATGAGAACCCCAAGATAGGGAATAGAAGCCTATTCCAAAAAAATGGCGTGAGTTTGGATCAAGCGGGCGAGATGCTGCAACAGGCTGGATACTTTGATAGCTTGCCAGAGGGTAGCGATTCATACACAGAGAACGATGTCATAGAGGCTATTACTGGCAAGATATATAGGCCAGAGGATGAGGCGTTACTTGCTGAGAAAGAAGTAACAAAGCGAGAAGCGGCTGAGAGATATGCGGAAAACAAAGCCAGCACAGAAGTTCAAATGGCTGAAGATATGGGCTATCCCAATACGCCCAAGGGTATTGCTGATAGTTTCTTGGAAAGAGCGACCGACCAAGGGATTGATGTTGAGTCTATTCAAGAGCAGGCCGCAAGAGAAGCTCAGGGACAGCCAGAAGATTTTTACCATGACCGAGTGAGTGCGCTTGCCCGCGAGGCAATGAGCAATACAAGCACGCTGTATTCTGTCAATAAAGAAAACAAACCTAAGAAAGCTAACGCCAAAGAACTCAAGATGCAAAAAGATCTTGAGGGCAAGTCAATGGTGCAGGCCGCACAGTACCTTATTACTAATGCACCTAATGCTTTCCAGAAGTTTGTTGCCAAAAAAGTATTGAATGTTATTAAGGAAATGGAAGCCCGTGGCGTGGACTTCAACTTTGAAGTTCAAACTGGCAACACCCGCAATAGCGGTTTGTATGACGGCGAAGGTTTAACAACGCACTTCTTCAATAAAGAAGGCAAGCCTTTACGCATACAGGTATTACTAAATGGCGCACCAGTATTTGAGAATCAACGTGGATATCCATCTGGTTTGAGCTATAAGACATTGATGCATGAGTTGCTGCACGTTGCAACCAGCGCCAAGGTTTGGTATCTGGCCGACACCCACCCAGCCGTCAAAGAGTTAAATGACCTTTACAGGCTGGTTGCAGAAGAGTACAAAAAACAACGAGCTAATGGAACTCTTCCAGATTTCTTAAAAAACTTTAACAAGGGTTACAACAACGCCCTATCAGATGCCAATGAAATGCTAACGTGGTCTATGACAGATGAGCGTATGCAGAAGTGGATGAGCGATATTAAGGTTGGAGACAAGACTGTTTTCTCCAAGATCGTTGACTTGATCCGTCAGGTTTTGGGTATGCCCAAGCCATTTGAGACCGCGCTTGACCGCTTAGTCCGCACCACAGATTCTTTGTTGGACATGGATACGCAAGTTCTGGAAGACGGAATGATTGCAAAGGGCAAATCGTTTGGCGGAACAAAGCAGCCAACCAAGAAGATGCCTACTGAGCAGCAAACTCTGTTCTCCAAGCGGGCACAGGAGATGTTTAACAAACTGCAAACTGGCAAGGCAGACATTACTAACACACCAGCGTTCAAGCGTTGGTTTGGTAATAGCAAGGTAGTGGGTGAAGATGGAAATGCATTAGTTGTTTATCACGGAACAAAAAACTTTAAAGGCAATGCATTTAAATCTGATGTTAAACGTGCAAACAGAGCGGGTAACGTGGAAGGATATTATTTTTCCCCAGATCCAGATGAGGCAAGCGGATACGCAAAAAATAGGGATACTGATAAATATGAAGAAGGCGCGCAAGTATTACCCGTTTATTTAAGTATTCAAAAGCCATACATACCAAGGAAGAGTTATGTTTCTGAGGCAATGAAGAAACAGTATTTGAAAGAAATGATTGATGCCAATTCGCAGCTTGGTGCTAGGGCTGAGAAATGGGCTGAAACAAAGTTATACCATTTAACAGAATACGGATTGCCAAGTGCAAATTCACTAAATGGCGATGGTGCTGCTGCAAAAAGAATTCTTCAAGCCGGCGGCTATGATGGTTTTTTGGACGGTATACATTGGGTTGCATTTGATCCAACACAAATTAAATCTGTATTCAACGAAGGTGCGTTTTCTCCAGACGAAGTAAGAATAAACAAACTACAGTTTGGCAAGAAGGCTGAGCCTACTCCTACTGGTAATGGCCAAGCGTCACTGGATAACCTGACTACTATGGGCAGGACTGTAGCTGCGCCAGAACCCAGCTATCTGGCCAAGGTTAAGGAGTCATGGGATAACGCCCGCGATAACCCAAAGGCTACGGCAGAGGCTGCTCGCACTTCATTCCAACGCTTCCGCGACAGGATTGAGACATGGGCATTCTCTAGCGATGCCGCTTTGAACAACGCTATCCGCCGCGAGGTGATGGCTTCTACCGCAGGCCAAGAGGAAAAGATTGGTTTGATGCTGAACGCCAGCTTGAGCCAAACTGTTCACTCGGATGCGGTGGCCAGTTTGTTCTTGCAAAAGGGCGGCATTACCTATGACAAGAGTCTGCACAAATGGGTGGGCAAAGAGACAGACGATAACTTCGTTACCTTATCTAAGCAGCTCGATGCCATTGCAGAAAAGAATGGCCTAACCAAACCGCAGATAGAACTGATCGCCCATGCTGCATTTGAGGCTAAACGCACCAAGTCATTGATTGGCTTTAACAATGAGCTGACCGCAAAGATTGCCACCATCCAAGCGGAAGCTGCATCTAAGCGCAAATCATCACCCGTTGCTGCGTCTGCTTTGAGCGAGAAAGCTCAGCGCATGAAGGAGGAGTTTAAATACATCCATCTAGACGATGCTGAGATTGCGGCAGGCATGAAGTTCTTTCAGATTCATCCTGAGTTGAATGAGGTTGTTAAGACTTGGAACAGGATCCGTGATAACGCTGCTGACGTATTGGTAGAGAGTGGGCTGTGGAGTAGGGGTGATGCTGAGTTCTTATTGAGCAATGCAGACTATGTGCCGTTCTACCGCGAAGATCAGCTTGAGCAAGGCCAAGGCCCGAAAGAGTTTATCCGTGGTCTGAAGGTGCAGGCCAAGGAGCGCAAGCTCAAAGGATCTGACAAGCCCGTCAATGACATATTTGACAACCAAGTTCGCTGGGTTCAATACTCCATCAACCGCGCCGTTCGTAATCGTTCTGCTATTGCGCTGGCCGATACAGCCGTGTCTGTTGGTGCAGCCAAGCAAGTGCAAAGCTCAAAGGATGGAGCTAACGTCACCCGCATCTGGCGTGACGGCAAGGAAGAGTTCTATGACATGGCTGACCCTATGTTCATGGAAGCATTCAATGGCCTAGAGGCTGTTGTCATTCCATCATGGAAGTGGGCATCCACCCTAGCCAATACGCTGCGCCAGTCTGTGGTGATGTACCCACTGTTCTCCGTGGCGCAGGTGCCACAGGACTCGTTTGCCGCCATGTTCTCCTCTGGCTTGAAGCCACAGTATGCATTGCGTATTCCTATCCTTGCGGTCAAGGAGTTCATCCAGACGCTGCGCGGTAAGAGCAAGTCACATGAAGAGCTGAAGAACATTGGTGCCGTGGGTGTGCGCGACTTTACATCCGCTATGGTGCGTGAGGATGCAGAGATATTCTCTGGCCTTAAAGCGCCGCCCGGCTTGCTAGGTAAACTGAAGTATGGTCTAAACCATATTGCTATGGCTGCCGACAACGCCGTCCGTCAGGCTGTGTTCGAGGCCGCAGAAGCACAGGGCTTGAGCAAGGCAGAGGCGTTTGAGAAAGCTTTTGAAGTATTCAATGTGCGCCGCAAAGGTAGCAGTAAGACTATGGCTTTGGCAAGCCAACTTGTGCCGTTCTTTAACGCATATCTTGCAGCTCAGAACGTAGCCTACAAAACAATTACTGGCCGAGGCACATCACCAGAAGACCGCGTTAACGCACTGCAAACACTGGCTGCTACCACCGCCTCGGTAATGACGCTATCGTTGCTCTATGCCATGCTGAACGGCGATGATGATGATTACAACAAGAAGCCTGCTGTCCAGCGTGATCGTCTGTTGATGATCCCCGGCACAGGCGGCATGAGCATTCCTCTGCGTTCTGACTTATTCACCATACCCAAGATCATCACAGAACATATGTATCTGCTGATGACTGACAAGGGTTATGAGGATGGCCGCAAGTTCCGCGAGTCAATCACCAATGCCTTGGGCAACTCCTTGCTCGGACCGACTGCCGTGCCACAAGCCATCAAGCCCATTATTGAAGTCGCCATCAATCACGACTTCTTCCAAGGCCGTCCGCTAGTGGGAACCTACCAGAAAAAACTAGAGACCGAGCGGCAGTTTACGGACAGCACATCTGAGATGGCCAAGTTTATTGGTAGCTCTGGCTTGATCTCTCCTATTGCTGTGGATCATTTGATTCGAGGAATGCTTGGATCTGTTGGTGGTTTAACGCTATACATGACTAGCGCCATGCTCGATAGCAACCCAGAAGCACCGCGCCCATCCTTGTCTCTGCAAGATGCCATAGCTACCTTGCCGGGCATGAGCGGGTTCGTGGCCAAGACTTATGAGAACTCTCTTAAGCGTGACTTCTATTCCCTCAAGGAAGATGTTGATAGATCTGTCAACACTTTCAACGATCTTAAGAAGCGAAGCCCAGAAGAGATACCAGCTTTCCTTGCTAAGCAAGAGAATATGCAGCGCCTTGGACTGCAGAAGTCCGTCAACAAAGTGGCCGAGAATCTGTCAAAGATACGTGACAGTATTTCCCGCATCACCAACGCCAACATGCCAGCAGATGAGAAGCAAAAGCAGATTCAAATCCTCAGACAAGTGGAAGAAGACCTATTAAAAGGCGTCAATGTGAAGCAGCTCAGAGAGTTTGGAATGGTCTAAAAAACTAAAGCAACCTAAACGTTTATGTTGCTTTTCGCTAAAAGTATTAACTTTCGAGCAGCCGTGCAATAGTTATATTTAATGCGTCAATCTCATCCATTTTCTTGAGAGACCACATTCTTTTTTGTCCGTGCCACCCCATGACTGCCCCTTGATGGCAATCTTTGCACAGGGCTACACAGGTATATTGTCTATGTTGCTTTACATGATGAGCGTCACTTGGAGCTGACGCATCACAGACCGAACAGGGAAGTTCTTTCACCCGTGCTAGGTGTTTTCGCTCCTTGGCGGTCAGTGTGTTGTTCATGTTCTGATCTCTCTTTCTCGGATCATGGCCTCCGCTTTGTCATAGGCTTCTTTGGCTGCATCATCTGGGTGGTTCATAGGAGAAGCACTTAGCATGGCGAAGGCGGCAAAGAAGTCTGTCAGCGTCATGTCTTGTAGTTCTACTGGCTCCTGTTTAGGTTGCAGTAGCTCTATGCCTTCAGCTTTTTTTCTTGCCATTTGGTTTCTCCTTGGGGATTAGTTTCTCAATCTGAACAATTAGACCCTCTGCTACTGTTTCCCCATTAAAGGCTATGTTAGACGCTTTGTCATTCTTGTTAATGATGTCCATCGCGTCTCGCAATCCTTTCTTGTAGCCGCCATCAAACTGGGTATCGCCCTCGATGATGAGAGTAATGGCATCACGGACTAGGCCAGATGCTTTGCGGTCTCCTGCCGCCGCCTTCAGCTTGGCGTGGATGTCTTTCCTCAAATGGACTGAGTAAGGGATTAGGTGGTTGTCTTCCATTGTTGGAACTCCTGATGTATGAATTTAAATTGTTGTGCTGCTTGTTTGTTTTCTTTAAGCTCAGAACGTGAGCTTATGAGTAGTTCACCCCTTAGCCAGTCTGTTGCCGCCTCTTCTGACGGTTTGTTGATTTGTCCTGTCTCTATCAGGAACTTGTGAAAGAACGGGTCTTTACATAGGATGCCGGCCAGACGGACGATATCTTTGGATGGGTACTCCTGTTCCCTATCCATAGGCTTGCCGTCATCAGCAAGCCGAACCATTACCACTTGATACCGCGCACCCACAAAGTCACGCATGATGTCTTCGCAGATATCGTCGGGATGCACAGACAGGGTAAGAACATACCCCGTCCTATCTTGCTTCATGGCTATCTTCCTAGCCTCAAAGTGAGATGTTTGCATCAGAACGGCACATCCTCATCAGGTGCTGGCTTGGGTGCTGGCGCAACTGGTGGTCTGGCCACATAAGGATTGCTTCCCTCTGGCTTCTTGTAGTTGTTCCAAGATAGGCGCATCCAAGGACCGAACTGTCCACTCATCTGCCAAGCAGACAGCTTGATAATGATGTCATCACCATCATGCTCTTCTAACAACCCCTTAAGGGCTGAGCGCTGCATGGTGATCTCGCCTTGCATATCGGGCTTCTTGTCGCCTTGCTCTTTGTATTTGTTGTGGGATAGCTTGCCACTGTTTGGATATTCTGTTGCCATTGTTTACTCCTTAAATGATTGTTTGGCTGCCCCGAACTTGGTCATCAGGGATTTGTATGCATCTGGTGCTTCTTTTTCCATCCTCTCAAAGATGACGCGGTTCGTGGTAAAGATTGCGGTCACATCCTTCTTGCTGGCTGCTTGCCCCAGCGCAATCTCAGCGGCGTCTTCTACGGCTTTGATCCACTGATCCATAGTGCAACCATCCTCTGCGGTTATACGCATGAACCAAGCACCATCATCCTTACTGCCGTCGCTCTTGCCCTCAATAACTGCGGGCGGTTTAGCGGCTGGCTTAGGCTTCTCGATCTTGACGGGCTTCTCTTCTTGTTGCTGAGAATCAATCTGATCGCTTTCTGTGATCTCCATCGCCAGTAACCAGAGGTATCTCCGAAGATACGTATGGGTGCTGCCCAGCACTTGAATGGCCTGACCTTTGCTGTTCTCGGCATAGACGATAGGAGAGAAGAATTGGACTGACGATCCGTCTTCTGTGTCGTATATGGTGAGCATGGCCATTTCGCCAAAGGTAACCACGCCGCACAGACCAACTGCGTCAAACAGTTTGTGAACAGTGGGCATGAAGTCGCCTAGCTCATAGTAGTGCCATCCACCAAACTTGTTGTGGCCAGTCTTCTTTAAGTTGGTCTTGGATAGCTCATGTCGAGCTGCTTGTAGTTTGCGATATACAGTCATACTTCCTCTTTGAATGTTTCTACTTTCACGCCTTGGGTTAATGCGTTAACCAAGTCATCCTGAGATGCAACCTTTACACTCAAAATCTGCTTGGCCACATAAGCCAAAGCTTGACTCGGTGCGCTGGCCTTGACCAAGCGGGATGGGATGGATGGATCAATAGATCCGACTAGATAAATGCGCTGACTCATGCTGACTCCTTCGTTGATAAATATGTTTGGTACTGATTACAGAACTGGCTTACCTGACAAAAGCTGGCACACCGAGTACGCTCGCCTTGGCGATGCTCGATGAAATATCCTTTGGCTGGTAGCGCAGCTGCTGCCTCGTCCCTTGTGTCGTGAACACTCTTAGCTCTGACTCCCCCTTCCTTCTTCACGGCAAACTTCTCTGGCTTCTCCCACATCTCTTCTGCTGTGCATTCCTTCACATCGCCGCCTGTCTCTGCGTCAAAGAACGCATCCTCATGCAAAGCAATACGCTCATGCACATAGCTTTCGCGTTTCTCGAATGGCCAGACTGGGATGTCGATAACCACAATCGGTGCCTGTGGGTATCCGTCACGAGTCTTTGCGTCACGGCTAGACCAGTTGCGGATGATGGCCACGATCTGTAACTTCTTAACTGGCTGCTTCTTTACCAGCTCCACCAAGTAGGCGTAGAGGTTTAACTGGTGGTGCCAGTCATCCTTCTCATTCATTACCGCCCAGTCTGATGTGACCTTGTAGTCGCTGATAACAATGCCGTCTTCGCTAATCTCTTGCAAGTCGATAGCGCCACTGATGTTCCAGTTGTTTACCTTCGCATGGATGCGTTCCTCAACAACATGGTTCTCGTCTTTGCCGTGTTCCAGCACGCCGTGGACTGCGGTGCCAAACAGAGACCACACCATCTCTGATGCGTCTTGCTCAATGTCATCCCAGTGCTTGCGCTTGAGCTGAACTATGCGCGGGCTGTTGAGCAGCTCGGTGGCAGAGATGTTTGACTTACCCTTAGAGTAAGTAGGCCGCTCCAGCACATTGATAAATGTCTGAGGTAAGTTGTGATGGTTAGTTAATTTCATGGTTTCCTTGTGGTATGATTTGTTCCTGCTGTCTTGTAATTGTGATAGGATTATAACTGGTAATCCAAAGACATACAACACATAGAACAAAATAATTTCTATCAGGTATCAGGAGTCGATAGTATGTCTAAATATGCTAGGCGGATAGATGCGAATCAGAACGACATAGTGGCTGCGCTGCGGGCGTGCGGGGCTGTGGTTCGTATCGTTACTCAGGGTGACGGGATACCTGACCTACTGGTAGGCTACCGAGGGTATACCCTACTGCTAGAGGTAAAGGACGGGAGCAAGCCGCCGTCGGCTCGGACGTTGACGGAATCAGAACAGAAGTTCTTTGATGATTGGAAAGGCGGTATGCTGGCAGTGGTTAATAGTGCTGATGAAGCTCTTGATATTTTGAAGCGCTGTGTATAATTTAATCGCAGTTGTTTCATGGCTGCTCCTTTGAGTGATATTGTGGGGGTCTACGGATCCCCACTTTTTTCTGTCAACACGCATGGGGATTGTGTTTGACGCTATGCACATAGCATAGAGAGTCAGTAGTCTCCAGCCGTGTTGGTAGCACGTAATACGGGTTAGCGCCGTATCTTTTTGTTGTGCAAATACAAAAGTTGAACGACACTGCTTTATGTGAGCGTGTTGCCAACACCTAAAATTTATGTATAATCCAAACCGTTGCCGTAGCAAGCGACGAAGTTGAAAGCCGTTTACACATGCAGTTTCGCCTTACCAAATAACCTCGGTCGGAGGGATATTTGTTAAGGTTGCTACCGAAATTGCAGTTGTAAACGGCTTTTTTCATTTCTATCTATTACTACGCCAGCCGTACTCCGAGCGTTATATAAGCACCTGCATGGGTGGCGCGGAAGGAAACACCGGCACTGGTACACCCCCAGAGTAAGCCGTCCAGCCTGTTAGCGAGGGACTGGGAAAGATAGCGCGGCCAGCGGTGAGACAAACGCCTATCGACTAATCGCTACCGTCATGGTTTGCTAGGAGGACACCACAGTGCCCTCTGGGCAGGGAGTGAACAGCCTCGGCTATCACCCTTGGGAGACCTATGTCTTTTTTCCCTTATCGTTTTTCCCTATCTACATTTACTTACCGATAGTTATAATTGCATGTACATATGTGCATATATGTGTAGAATTCAGCACATAAACAGGAGACAACATGGATCATATAACTGACTTTGCGATATTGATGGGGCAGATAGCGGTGGTTACTTTGGCAGCAATTATTTGGAGGTATTTATGAATGCATTTCATCCTGACTACATCAGGACATTTCACCCGCAGTTCTTATCTGATTTTAGATTTGCGTCATATCAGATGGAGCAAGGTAAAGCTAATGCTGCCAAGATGCGGCACACGCGGGAGTCGGTAAAGGGAGCGAAGGATATGAAGTCATTTCCACTGACAAGGAGGAGAGGATGAAAGATATACCAGCATTTCCAAGACCATATAGCGGCACATCACAGTTTGCACAAGAAGGCATGGGGTTGCGTGATTACTTTGCGGCTAAGGCTATGCAAGGTATGTTGTCTGAAAACTCAGGCATCAGATACCCAACTGATGAACTTGTAGATTTTGCTTACAAGGTAGCAGACGCAATGATGAAAGCGAGAGAAGCATGACACCAGAAGACGAAGAGTTCAACCGCATAGAGATGGAGTCTCGCGTTAAGCAAGAGTATGTGCGGGCTATGCGTAAGACAACACGGGAGGAAAAGATAAGCCGTCCCGCCGTATATGAGGTGCCAGCAAACAACCGCATGATTGCATCGCATCAAGACCATGTGCGTAGGCTGATGGACGAACTAGCAATCGCTAGGGTATGTATACGCGAGTTGGGTGACCGACTGTCTAGGCTGGAGAAGCCTTGGGTTGATTTGACAAAGGAAGAATGTTTTGAGTTGTGTGTAAAACATAAAGACAATTCATTTAGTTTGCTGGTCGCAGTACAAGAAAAACTTATGGAGAAGAACACATGATTCTTAACCAAGGCAAAGTCGCTGGCGGTTTGGTAGATGAACTGCTAGAGGTGATACACAAGTATGACGAGACGCTATACACATCTACTGTGATTGGCGTATTAGAGTTAGTAAAGCGTCAGTTAGTTGACGAAGCAATGTGGGGAGAAGCAGAAGATGACTAAACGCATAGAAATAGAGTACGAATTAAAAGCAGAAGAAGATGATGACATCCAAGACTACAAGAAGCCTTGGGTTGGGTTGACGGATGCGGAGATAGAAGAAGTAGAGCGTTGGGTTGAGTTCAAAGAAGAAGGTAGCGAACGCATTCCGATGGGCAAACTTGTGGCGTATATCAGTAGCAAATTAAAGGAACGCAACACATGAGTGACTTTTTATACACAGACGCTAGATGGACAGAACGCTTTGTTGAAGTAAGTGACCCGCACAAAGAAGGGCATCATGTTAGGTTTTACTTTGAGCGCCCTTGGGTTGGCTTGGACTGGGGCGAAGTACCCGAAGACAAAACTAAATCAGAAGACTTCTTGCACGGGGCAAGATGGGCAGAGAAACAATTAAAGGAGAAGAACAATGCTTGAAACAGTTGCTTGGGCAGTAATGCTACTTGTCATGGGTGGTGCAATCGTGGTAATTATCGGCGTAGCAATATTCATGATGAGTAGCGAAGAATGAAAAAAGAAGAAATGATTGCGCTGCTGCGAAGCGCTGGCGTAGATGAGAACGCCGTGAACCTAGCCATCAATGCTTGGGAAATGGGAACAGAACATGAACGCGATGAATGTGCAAAAGCCTGTGAGCAAGCTGGGGTAGACGGCTACGGCACGCTAACGGCAGCACTAATTATTAGAAAGAGAGGAAGTCATGACGGATCAGAAGAAACTTGACGAAGCATTTAATGAGCTGGAGATGGATGATGACGGCTCCTGCCCTAAGTGCGGCGGAGATATGCTTACACACATTAGTTACTTCTATTGCGAAGCCTGCGGGCACAAGGAGTATCCAATAGATGATTAAGGCAAGACAAGTATTTGAATTACTAATGCAGTCCAAAGGTAAACAGGTTCACTGGGATGGCAAAAAATACACAACTGCCAACATTCAGACTAAATGGCGGTATTTTTTAATGGGTTGGAACATGAAGGAAACACATGATGGAACGTAAGTTATTAGGCATAGATGTCATTCGCATTGACGGCGGAACTCAGTGCCGCGCTGAGATCAATCAGCCAAAGGTAAGTGAGTATGCAGATTTAATAGAGTCTGGCGTAGTTTTTCCGGCGGTCAGGGTATTCTTTGATGGCGTTGACTATTGGTTGGCAGATGGTTTTCACCGCTATCACGCCCACAAACAGGCAGGTCAGGCAGCCATCAATGCTGATGTAGAAAAAGGTACTGCAAGAGCAGCATTGCTGTTCGCCATTAGTGCCAACGCAGAGCATGGCCTACCTCGCACTAATGCAGATAAGCGCAAGGCCGTGCAGATGATGCTAGATGACTTTGAATGGCAAGACTGGAGTAATGCAGAGATAGCCCGTCATTGCAAGGTGTCGGTTACTTTGGTGGCAACCATGCGCGGCGACACAGCGCCCGAAGAGCGTAAATACAAAACCCCTACTGGCAAAGTGATGACAAAGAAAACAGCTAAGCCAAAGAAGGAAGAAGAACCTGAGCCAGAGGTAGAGGATGATGGGGTAGACGAGAAGCAAGCGGCGATAGATGAGCTGATAGCTGAGAACGAGAAGCTGACCGAGCGCGTGGCACTAGCGGCTATGGAAGGCACGGCGGCAGAAAAGAACTTGGCCAAAGAAACCATTGAGTCTTTACGCGAAGAGCTGCGCATCACTAAGATTGAACTGGTGGCGGTGAAGCAGAGCCGTGACACATTCCAAGCAGAGAATGCTCAGATGAAATCACAGATCAAGATGCTGCAAAAGAAGCTAGAAAAACTTCAAGCAACATAAACGTTTAGGTTGGTTTAGCCAAAGTCGGCTGGCTTGTGTGCCGACAGTGGAGAAATTATGGGATTAGATCTTAGGCCGTATCAGGCCGACACTCTCGTTGCTTTGCGTAATGGGTTTGCAGCAGGCCGCCGCACTCAAATACTTTATGCCCCCACGGGGGCGGGTAAGACAGAGATGGCTATTGCCTTGCTCGAAGCCACCAAGGAAAAACGCAACAACTCAGCCATGATTCTTGACAGGATCATTCTGTGCGACCAGACAAGCCAACGCTTAGAGAAATACAGCATCCCTCACGGGGTATTGCAAGCGGGTCATTGGCGGTTCAGACCTTATGAAAACATACAGATCTGTTCAGCTCAAACGCTAGAGAAGCGCGGGGATTTCCCTGACCTAAAGCTGCTTGTCGTGGATGAATGCCATACGACACGCGCGCAGACAGTTGAGTTCATTAAGAACAACCCTGATGTGAAAGTCATTGGCCTCACGGCTACACCTTTTACCAAGGGCTTGGGCAAGATATATGAGGGAGTAATCAGCACCATCACCACCAAAGAATTGGTAGACCAGAAGGTGCTAGTCCCTCTGCGTGTGTTTATTGCCAAAGAGATCGACATGACTGATGCCAAGAAGGTGGCGGGCGAATGGTCGGCAAAGGAAAGCACCTCGCGGGGCATGAAGATTACAGGCGATATCGTTGCAGAGTGGGTAAAGAAAACCCATGAGATATTCGGTAAGCCTCGCAAGACTATCGTGTTCTGTTCGGGGGTAAACCACGGCGCAGATCTAGCCAAGAAGTTTGCAGATGCGGGCTATAACTTTATAAGCATTAGCTACAAGGATGATGACCAGTTTAAGGCAGACGTCATTGAGGACTTTGCAAAGCCAGACACAGAGATCAATGGCCTTATAGCCACAGACATTCTGACAAAAGGATTTGATGTCAGTGACGTAATGATCGGGATATCAGCGCGTCCATTCTCCAAGTCTTTGTCATCTCACATTCAGCAGATGGGTAGGGTCATGCGCGGTATGCCCCATGCACCAGAGGAGAAGCCGTTTGCAGTATGGCTTGACCATTCGGGAAACTACTTACGCTTTCAAGAAGACTGGGATGATGTCTATAACAACGGCGTGCATGAGCTAGATGAGGGAAGAGAGAAGCCCAAAAAAGAGAAGACGGACAAGGAGAAGAAGGAGTCATGCTGTCCTAGGTGTGCCCATGTCTGGCAGAACTACTCAGATGTTTGTCTGAGCTGTGGCTATGTGCGAGAGCGCAAGAATCAGGTGGAGGCGGTAGCGGGTGAGCTGCATGAGCTGAAGACTGCAAACAAGATGGACAACAAACAGGACTACTGGTCTATGTGTCAGTTCAAGATTAAATATCATGGATGGAATGAGAAGCGGGCATTGGCAGCATACAAAACTAAGTTCGGCGTATGGCCTAAAGCCCTACATAAAGAACCTATGACTCCATCAGATCAGTTTGAGAAAGAGGCCAAGGCATCACTAATCAGGTATCTCAAAGGGAAAGGTAAGGCGTAATGGATCTACTGAATTACTGCAAAGCTCACGGCATCCTTATAGACCATGTCCCACAGGTAGGAATATGGAAGCGTTTCCCAACAGTCGATCACCCAAAAAGTAGGAACGGGGCGGTCAAGTTCATGGGTAACTATGCCTTTGTTCAGAACCATGCCACAGATATCGAGGTGTCCATATGGAAGTCAGATACTGATAGCTATGACTCAGAGCAGATCATGCGTGATGTGCGGGAGGCTGAGTTCAAAAAGCAGCAAGACCAACGGCAAGCGGCAAACAAGGCGGCATGGCTACTCAATCAGTGCAAGTTCTCTACCCATCCATATTTAATCAAAAAGGGATTCAAGGAAGAGGAAACTAATGTATGGCTCAATGAGGGTAAGAAGATCATGGTCATACCCATGCGTGTCGAAGGATCGCTTGTCGGCTGCCAACTGATAGATGAAGAGGGTAGCAAGAAGTTTCTTTTCGGACAACGGACAAGCTTGGCATCCTTCAGCTTTGATAACAAGGGGGCGAACATTCTTTGTGAGGGCTACGCTACCGCACTAAGCATTAGGGCAGCCTTAAAAAGCATGAAGAGAAGATATTGCATCCATGTTTGCTTCTCGGCGGGGAACATGGTGAAGATGGCGGCATCCTTAAGTAATGGCTATGTTGTGGCAGACAATGATGCGTCAGGCACGGGAGAGCGGGTGGCCAAGGAAATAGGGTGGGATTACTGGATGAGCGACAAGGTGGGGGAGGATGCTAACGACACCCATCAAAGGCTCGGCAGCTTTAAGTTTGCCCAGTCCCTTCTGCGGTCAGTTAGGGTATGAGGCCATCATCATCTTCTCGACTCGTAGCTTGTCGGAATGATGGGCGAGGAATTGCAGCCTATCCATGATATCTGTCCCTAGGTCAAAGGAGTTTTTCCCTTGGCCTAGGTAGTCAGAGCGCACAGTAATCTGCCCGTCTTCATCCTCCATTAAGAAGATAGCGAATAGTGTGCGGGCTGCTTTCTCTTTAGTCTTTTTCATCTTTTCTTTCTTGAAGATAGTGGCAATGTGCAGTCCTTAAAACATCAACAAAGCTAATTTTCCTATCTTCGCATAGGTGCTGCAAATCGGTTAGTTGGTCAATGATCGCCACATCTAGTCCGTCATAGCGTATTGTGTTCTTATTCAGCCCCTTTAGGGCGTTATCTATTCTTGTTTGCATTCTTCTTCCTCTACAACTTGGTCAATGTTCCACTCGCCGTAAGTGTCGGTGCTAAAGTCTCCGCCATCCATCTGCGTGGCTTTCTCATAGGCTTCGTCTTCATTCTCGGCCTCAATATGGACTGAGCAGTAAGCGGTGTAAGAAGCTAATACATGGTATGTTTTCATGCTGTTACCTCTGCGGTTGCCCGCTCAAATGCTTTGCGTGTATCTTCTATGAACTCTGCAATGACGCTCAGCTCGTAGTCCTCGACAACTTCCCAAACTGTTATGTCTTCATGCACCCATTTGTTGTCTCCCTGTTGCAGCTCTACCAGTATGCCGTCATAAGACCAGTCGGGGTATTCACAAAGCCATTGGTTAAGTGCGAAATGTTCTGAAGCTCTCATGCTGTTACTCCTAAACTTTCCCAATAATCATCAGGGCTTTCTGCATCAATCTCAAGAATCGTGTATTGATCGGCATCACTAGGATCTAAAAAAGCTGCGATATTCTCAGCCTTCTCCCCTGTTTCGGCCTCAATAGTGTATTGATACTCAACTAATTTTTTAACTATGAATTCTTTTTTCATGCTGACTCCTCTAGAAAATGTATTGCTTCCCATATGCAGCTATCTGCACAGCTCATCACGGATGCGATCTCGGCATTCGTTTGTAATGGCGAGACTTGCAAGCCATTTGTCATTGGGGTTGAAGCCCAATGGTAGACATCAGAAAGCAGCTCTTGTGCTTGCTCAAGTCTTTGTTTAAGTTCTGAATTAGTCATGCTGCGATCTCCATTTCTTTAATCATTTGTGTAAAGTATTCGATAGCATCACCCTGATGCTTCCATGTTTCGCCGCCATTGTCATCACCATAAACATGGGCGTAGTAATGACTACTTCCTACCTCTAACATTCCTTTGCTTTTTATTATTGGAAAGTCAAAGTGGTAGTGTTGACACCACTCCAAGGCGGTATCGGAGTCAGGGTTCTCTAACGCCCACTCGACTCGCGTTAAGACTGCTGCACCTTTCGGCAAGCGGTTAACTATGCTTTTTGCAAAGTCTTTGTCAGGCTCACCATCAGGCGGCGTGTTTCTAAATTGCTCAAATAAGACTTGTGCCTTGGCCTCACCATGCTCTTCGATTAAGTCATCTAGATCTACATATGATGTAGTCAGTATTGATATGTCTTCGTTGTGATCTGAATGGCAGCCAAAGTCAGGTCTGATATTCAAATCAACTAGGTCAGACATTTCATCTACATCTAAAACCTCAGTCCTGTCTTGATCGCGGAAGATATAAACCTCTTTGGTCACATCTTCTACCTCTAATAATTTCCTGATTAGCTCTGCTACTGTCATGTCGTGGCCTCCATAAATGTAAGTTCGCACTTCAAATAGTCCATAAAAACGGCATGGATTTCATCCTCTGCCGACCCTGTAAAAAACATGGCTGCAATATCGCCATACTTCTGCCCGATAGCATCTTGCATACTTGAGCAAGCCGCGTGTAGGCCGTTCTCTGCAATAGCTTGCAGCTCTTCCTTGGTGTAGGTTCTCATTCGATCTCCTTTACTTCGGTAATGTTCCAGTCAAAAAACTCATCACTAGCTAGGACAAACTTATCCTTGTGCGTAATTGATGCGATCTGTTCGGCTTGCTCTTCGTCTTTAGCTTCTATTTCCACAGTCGCATAGCTAATAAATGAAGCTCTCACCTTAAACTTTTTCTTCTGTCCAAGCGGCGGGTCAAAGCGCAGAATCGGTAGGTCTGCACTCTCACACTCATAAAACAATTCATAAGATGGATAGATCACTAGGCATTCGTCACTTATGCCAATGCATCTGCCGTCTTTCAGAATCACGAAGTCCACCATGCTGCCGCCGCCAGTGTTCTCTGTATTGGTGCGTTCAATATAGGTAGTCATAGCTTCTCGGCCTCCATAAATTGATAAGGGATGCGGGTTTGCGAAATTACATCCCCATTCGCATTAAAAATGACAACATTAAATTCTTGGTCTTCGTCACTCTGCCGTAGGCATAAATGCCCGCCTACTTGTGTTACTTCGTCAGCCTCAAAGTCATAGACATTAAAGTCAACAATGATGCGGTTATCAGTAGGGTAAAGCGGGCGGTCAACGCTAGTAGTTACCCTTTCGGTTGGTGATAGTTTCATGCTGTTTCCTTTTCTACAAATGCGGGATTGCCTGTCATATCCCTATAAAACTTGGCTTCTTTCTCTGCTTCTTTCTTGGTTTTGAATTCGCCTAGTAGGGTGAAGTTGTGGTTATATACGCGGTAAATCATGGCTTACTCCTCTTCCTGTTCCAGTTCGTCAATGGCGTATGCTTCTCTCAAATGATCGGGGCAGCCTTCAGTTTTATAGCTGTGATCTTCGCCGTCAATAAACTCACCGATAAAGTCGCAGCCGCCCTCGTAATAAGTGGCTTTGATCTTGAAGCCCATTTCCTCTAGCTTGTAATAGGCATCTACTGGCGGAGACCACGCAGAATCAAAGTAAGCGGTAAAGCTGTTGGGTGTTTCGTCATATGGGTTGTTGTCATAATCGCTGTGATATCCAATATCCCACTTAGTTCCCCATTCACCCAAGGCAAACCGATACCATGTCGGGTATCCATACTTCTTAATATTGGCGGCTTGCTTGGCCTTCAGCTCAGCTTGTTTATCGTCACCAACAAATCCCTCTATTGTGTCTATCAGTTCTTGCGGGCATGGAATAAATTCAGTTAAGAATTTGTGGTTCATCCATGCTGCACGCGCACGCGCGATCATGGCGGGGTCATTGTGGGAAATGGTCATTGTGTTGTTACACCAGTTGGGCATGATTAACTCCTTTAGATTGGTTGATTTCTTCTTTCACTATGTCTAACAGTTCTCTTCGCGTATAGCCTGAGAATCTTCTGCTCTCGCTCATATCCCCATCTGTCCAAAAAGCGCGATCAGTTTCTCGCCCTCTCTCAACAATGATGGTGAAATTTTTATAGTGGTATTGCATGGCGGCATCCTTAAGAGTTAGTAACTGGCTCATATGTCCAGTTAACGCCGTCATGTTGATCGGCATAAGTCCATTCGACTAACTCTTCGCTGTCGGGTTCGAGTTGCTGCTCTATGATTTTTGTCTGCGCTTCTTCAAGGGTTTCAGCTTCAACAAAATATTCATAGCTAACAGTTGCAAATAATTGAAATGTTTTCATGGTCGGCATCCTTAAATAATTGCAGCATCATGGATAACTGGCGTGTCACCTTTGGCGGCGAGCATTACAGTTACTTCGTAAGACTTGCGAGCTTTAAATTGTTTGGCTGCTATCTCTTGCGCGTCAAATGAGCGCAAAGCTTTGACCTCAATTTGTTTTCCGCGATAAAAAGCTATGTATGTGAACATGGTTGGCATCCTTAAAAGTTTGCGTAGTTAGAAGCTTTTTTAATGATTTCTGCATCCAAAAAAACGCCATGCTTAAATGAATATTTGCCGTGGGCAGCATCCATTTTTGCGATCTTGTGTTTGATGTAGTAGTTCGCAGCTTTCACGGCTGCAACGCGGTCAATCTTCGCGGCATCCATCAAAGTATTGATTAGCCATGCATCCGCATTGTTCATGCGGATAGCGATCGGGCGGAATTCTTCGTGCATAGTTGGCATCCTTAATATTCTTCGGCGTAATCTTCTAATGAGGTAATGAGGCCATCAAAATCCTCATTAGCCCCAAGCATTCCCGCGAGCGCGTAAACAATGGTGCGGTCGTATTCTTCACACAATGATTCAAGATAGGCGCGGCGGTCTTCAAATCCGTTAGCTTTGTATTCGTTCATGGTCGGCATCCTTTATATATAGGTGTTGGGTGAGAGGCGTTTATAACAGGTATATTGGATAATGCAAGGCATCCTTAAGATAACCTTGCATCATGGTAGGTTATTGAACTTCGGCGCGGCCTAAGTCGATCAGTCGGCGGGCTTCGGGTCTGTCTTTGGGGTCTTCGCTGTCGAGCATGGCGCGGATTTTCTCAGCTACTGCGCGGCTTTTCTCAGGCGTGGCGCGTTGGTATCTCGCGCCGTGGTTTATGTAATCGGCTTCGGTGTGCTTCATGGCATCCCTTTAATGGATATTCACAATTAAATTATCGGATAGCTTGCCGATATAAAGCGTGCCAATATTGGAATAAATGCAACAATAAACGCGCCGCCATCTATCATTAAATCGCACCATATAAGGCGTGGCTAGTCGGCTGCCGTATCCGCTCGCGGTTTGGTTTAGTCCTTTGTCGTGATACCAAAGCGGGGCATCCTTAAGGTCAACGGCTATTGTGGCGAAGCTGTCGCGCGTGCCGTCTGCGCGGGTGCTGTGGGTTTGTATGTATGCGGTTTTCATTGGGCGGCCTTTCAAGTGTTGCGGGTGAGTCTTACGATACAAATGCATTTGTCTTTTGAATAGGGGGCTTGCATTGCTCGAATGCTTTGGCAAGTGAGTAAATTGGGGTGATCGTTTTCATCCCCCCATCTAAAGCGGGGGATTAAATAAATTTCTGCGTGGGTGGGGGTTAGTTCATCATCTAATCGTCTTAAAAGATAATAAATTTCTTGTCCGTCTATGCCGTGATCGATTGTGCCGATATGGGTTAATTCCATTTCGGGGGTGGTTTCGGTTTGCATGGGTTGGCCTTTCAAAATAGATTTAGGGTTGTGTCTTTAGCTGCGGGCGGCGTTGGGTGCGTGAGTGAAAACGCGGCGGCTTCGTCTGCCTGTCGCGGGTCTCGCGGGCTTAGCCCTTCGGCTTCGGCGTGTAAGGCGTTGGCGTGGGTTAGGTCACTTGGGTTTCGTTTCCCTTCGAGTTCATATCGTGCGAAGTAATAGGCGGCGCGGTCGCGCAGTTCTTGGGCTTGCTGTTGGCGTGTCAATTTATAAACTCCTGAGAATGAATGATGATGGGGCTCGCAAATCCTTTGACCTTTACGCGGTAAGAGTGCGGCGCGGTGCGGGTGATCTGATAGTCGGCGGGCTTGCTGCGATAGCTGCGAAGCATTCGGGCGGTGCGTTGGCGGCTGTCAACGGCAACCCTTGCGGGCTCGTTTTCAAAGTAAAAAAGATAATTTGGTTTCATGGTTTGGCCTTTTTATAATTCGCGTTTTAATGAGTCGATCGCGCTGCCCCAATTTATGCGGCTGTATGTCTCTGAATATCTCGCGTTGCCGTTTGGCCAATAATCCTTGTCGATAACGCCGTTATCCCATAACCATTCTGCGGCGGACTGCCGCCATTGATCGCCATATCCGTATTGTGTGGGGATGTAAACGCCGACACCCGCGACTGTCATTCTTACGCTGTGGTAAGTGTTGCCGTTGATTTTGTCAAACCATAGGCGGCCTGTCGCGCTGATTTCTGCGCCGTCTTTCACTTTGTCGCGGATGATCTCGCGCATATGTTGGCGGTCGTATTCGAGAGATAAAGCGGCGGCGGCTTTTATTTCCCTTACTTTGTATTTGGTTTTGAATTGTGCGCGTTCAATCGCGGCTTGCTCATATGCTAGGTCTAAATATTCGGGGACTTCGCGGCTAAACGACACGGCTGCGAGATGCTGTCGGTGTTGGTAAGTGTCGCGCTGATGGTGCATTGATGCTGCTAAACCTTCGGCGCGGCTTTGCTCTGCGGGGCTTAATTTGTTCATGGCGTTTGTCCTTTAGATTGTTTCGGGTTGGGTTTGTTTAACTGTCACGCTGTAACCTAGCTTTTTAATTTTCTCAATGGCTGCGCGGGTGAGCGTCTTCGTGTTGGCTATTTCTGCAAATAGGCGGCTTTGATGGCACGCGGGGTATATGGTTTGCACGCCGTATATGCTTTTCAATTCGACTGTGATTGTGTTCATGGTGATTTATTCCTGTATGTTGGTTGTATAGGTTTGGCCTTGGTCTAGGTCAAAAAAAGAAAATGCGCCGTCTTCTTCGCGCAGCCGCATTGGGTGAGCGGCTTCGGCGATTAGGTCGGCGAGCGTTTCGGTCATGCAGCCGCCGCCGTCTTCGCTGCCCAAATAAATATTGGGGCGGGGAATTTCAGAATAAGCGTTGTATGTTTTCATGGTTTAGCCTTTTTGGTGTTTGGTAATCTGAGCGGCAACCCAAAGCAAATAGAGTGCTTTTAATGGGCTGTAATAGTCGCGGGCTGCGGTGTAAGCGTAAGCTTTGCCGAAGTGGTGCGCGTTGTCTTGAATTTCGAAAATGTTCATTATTGGCCTTTCAAAGTGTTGATAATTTGGCGAGCTGCTGCCCGATACCTAAACCCGCGAGCGGCGCGGTTTTGTTTTTGAATGCTGCGGCGGCTGCGGCGTAATGCTTACCCGCGAGAATCACGGCTGCGCGGTCGGCGTATGGCGCGAGCTGCGCGGCGGTGCGGGCTGCCCATGCTTCGCGGTCGGCTTTGGTCATGCCGCCTAAATAGGCGTTGTAAGGCTCAATTATTTGATCGGGGGTGATCGCGCCGTGTAGAGCTGAGAGAATGATTATTTCAGCGTCTGCGCGGCGTGCGGCTTTCATGGCGAGCTTAAAAGCTTGGCCTGTGTAAATGTCGGCGGCTGCGGCTGCGCGGTCAAGCTTCGAAGCTGAGCAAGCGATTAGATAGAGGGGCTTCATTGGAAAATGTCTCCTTGCAGTTCTGCGAAGCTGTCGGCCTTCATTGGGGCTAAACCCAAAGCGGCGCGGGCTGCGGTTTTTTCATGGTTAATTAGGAAAATGCGGCGTTTGTATTCTGCGGGCGTTAAGACATAACCCAAAGGGCGGGGCGTGTCTAGCTCGCGGCGGGCTTGGGCGAGAATGCGGGTTTCGGTCATGGTGTGGCCTTAAATGTTTGCGTAGTCGGTTTTGAATTGTTCAGTGAGCGCGGCGGCTGCGGCTTTGATAGCTTTGGCGTTGTCGCTGACTGGGTTAGTGTGCTTCTGTGTATGGTTGTATTCGCGCAAAGCGTTGCGGATAACTTCTATTTCTCTAGCTGTGAGCGTGTAGGCCTTGGTTTTCATGGGTGTTGTCCTTTGTGGGTTAGTTGTCTCTGCTACCTGTGTGGTGCATTGGGGGTGATACTACCTGTTAACACCTAAACCTGTCAAGCCAACCAAAGTATTCAAAAAACATATATTTATTGAAATTTTTTCTATTGGTTACGCGTTGCTGTTAGTCATTGCCTATCGGCTCGCGGGCTGCGGCGGCTGCGGTATCGGGCGGGCTTCGCGGCGGGTAAACGGCTTCGGGTGTGCTTATGTAATAGGGGATAACATAACCCAAGCTTTATAGCTGCTATCGTGTTTCCCTGTCTTATTGTGTTTCCTTTGTTGTTCTGCCTATAATCGGCAGCATGAAAACGCCAACACTATCACGCAAACAAATACGCGAAGGACTAGAGCAAGTGCCATTCCGCGACATCATGGGGAAAGAAGCCGCCGCGAAGATTACCCCGAAAATGCAAGCCTTCGCGCTCGAAGTTGCCAAAGGCGCGAGCGGTTCTGAGGCTCTGCGAAAAGCTTATAACTCAAAGGGTAAAAAGAAAACCCAAGCAAACGCAGCATATAAGCTGCGGCGGCGTGCCGATATCGCGGAGACAATAAAAGCCTTCGAGCGGGCTATTGAGCTTCAGAAATACTACACGGCTGCGGGCTTGAGAGCTTTGGTTATTGAATCCCTTGTGAATGTCATTACTTCAGAAGATGCAAACGCTTCGCAAATCACAAACGCGGCTAAGGTTCTCGGCACTGTCACCGAAGTAGCAGCCTTTACGGAAAGAAAAGAGATCACAACGATTACTAGCAGCGAAGATGCACGCGCGCGCGTCATGATGCAACTGCGCGACATGATGAAATTAAATGCGACTGATGTGGAGGAAATCGAGGCCGACTCCCTGTTGAAAGAGCTGGCGGGCGACCCCACGACCCCCCACACCCCAGATGCCAGTTTGGAGTCCCCTACTACCATACATAGTAATCCACACACTCAATCACCAAAAAATTCAACTACCCCCATCGATACTTTAGTTCACACATCTGACTCTGATCCTGCAGAAAGTACCCCCTTATGATTTTTAGTACAAAAGGGGTAGGGGGGTATATTTTTTTAGAACCTTTAGCGAAAAGCAACATAAACGTTTATGTTGGTTTGGGTTTTCTATAGGTTTTGACTATCAGAAATGGGGAATCGATAGTGGCCAAAATAAACATGAAATTAAGTAAAAAGGATAAATCGTATGATGAATGCATGGAGATCATTATGACGCCCGCGCAGAGGGAAGTTTTTCTTATTGTGGATGAGTGGTGGAAGATGTATGGGTTTAGTCCTAGCCTTAGAGATATTGCGCACCAAAGGGGGAAGATGGGGCTTGGGAATACAAGTGAGATTGTGGATAGGTTAGTTAGAGTTGGCGCGTTGAAGAAGTTAAAGAACAAAGGTCGGTCGATACGGCCTGTGTATATAAACTTTAGGAACTTGGAATGAACGTACATTTTTCTAGTGCAACAGATTTATGGTCTACGCCCATAGATTTTTTTAACAAGTACAACGAGCAATATGGCTTTGAACTTGATGTTTGTGCAAATGCTGAGAATGCAAAATGCCAAAGATTTTTTACAAAAGAAGATGACGGGCTGTCAAAAGAGTGGATTGGGATATGTTGGATGAACCCGCCGTATGGAAGGGAGATAAGTAAATGGATGAAAAAAGCTTATGAATCTTCTTTGGCGGGAGCTACTGTTGTTTGTTTGGTTCCTGCTAGAACTGATACTGCTTGGTGGCATGACTATGCAATAAATGGAGAGATTGAATTTATACGTGGACGTTTAAAGTTTGGTGGTTCTAAGAACTCCGCTCCTTTTCCATCTGCTGTTGTGGTGTTTAAAAATAAATAATGACTGGAAAAAATAAAAAAGTTGCTCCGCCGGGGAGTATGTTGGAAAAGTTGCTTGGGCAGTTGCCAATAAACGAGCAGGAAAAACTGCTGGCGGATGTAGAGACTTATAAGCAGTCTATAGAGCGGGAGAATGCTCAGAAATCTTTTATGGCGTATGTGAAGATGATGTGGCCGGGCTTCGTTGGGGGTCGGCATCATGCGTTGATGGCTAAGAAGTTTGAGGATATTGCTAGTGGGAAGATAAAAAGGCTGATTATTAACATGGCTCCGCGCCATACTAAGTCTGAGTTTGCTTCTTATCTGTTGCCGAGCTGGTTTTTGGGGTTAAATCCGCATAAAAAGGTGATTCAAACTTCCAATACTGCCGACTTGGCCGTGGGTTTTGGTAGAAAAGTCCGTAATTTGGTGGATTCTGAGCAGTATTCACTGGTATTTCCCGATGTTTCCCTACGCCAAGACTCGAAAGCAGCGGGTAGGTGGGCTACTAATAAGGGCGGAGAGTACTTTGCTATTGGTGTTGGCGGTACTGTGACGGGTAAAGGCGCGGATTTGTTGATTATTGATGACCCGCACTCGGAACAAGAGGCTGCTTTGGCCGCTGGGGATGCTAGTGTCTATGACAAAGTGTATGAATGGTACACATCTGGTCCGCGCCAGCGTTTGCAGCCGGGTGGAGCTATCGTTATTGTTATGACCCGATGGGGCGATAGCGATTTAACTGGCCGAGTTATAAAAGATTCGCTGCAAAGAGAAAAAGGTGAGAGCTGGGAACTAATAGAACTACCAGCGATCATGCCTAGTGGTAATCCCCTATGGCCAGAGTTCTGGTCATTGGCTGAATTAGAAGCTTTGAGAGAAGAACTTCCACCGTCTAAGTGGAATGCTCAGTATCAGCAGAGTCCTACTGGCGAAGAAGGTGCGTTAGTTAAGAGAGATTGGTGGATGGCGTGGAAAGAAGATAATCCACCGCCATGTGACTTTGTTATCCAGTCTTGGGATACGGCGTTTACAAAGAATGAGCGGTCTGACTACTGTGCCTGTACGACATGGGGTGTGTTTTATAAAGATGAAAATCCAAATAACGCAAATATTATTTTGCTGGATGCGTTTAAAAAGCGGATGGAGTTTCCTGAGTTAAAAGAGCGTGCTTTTACTGGATATCAGGAATGGAATCCTGATGCGTTCATAGTTGAGGCCAAAGCATCTGGTTTGCCGTTGGTGCATGAGCTGCGCCGCATGGGAATTCCTGTGCAAGATTTCACGCCAACTAGGGGTAATGATAAGTTTGTGAGATTAAACTCTGTGACTGATATGTTCCGCTCTGGTAAAGTGTGGGCACCTGAGACTCGGTGGGCTGCCGAAGTAATTGAAGAGATTGCAGCTTTTCCTAATGCTAGTCATGATGACTTTGTAGACAGCACTACGCAGGCTCTGATACGATTCAGACAGGGCGGGTTTTTAAGATTGGATTCTGATGAGAAAGAAGATCTCATCGGGTTTAAAAAGTCACGCGCATACTACTAAGGATATATATGGCAATGGAAAAAGGTTTGTACCAAGCACCAGAGGGCATCGAGGCTTTAGCAGAACAGCCCGATATTGAAATAGAAATTGTCAATCCAGAAGAAATCCACATTGGGATGGATGGATTAGAGATAGACATGATGCCTGCGGGAGATGAAGACTTTGGCAAAAACCTAGCCGAAGATATGCCTGAGAGTGTATTGTCTACATTGTCTGGCGAATTGCTTGGAGACTTTGAAGAAGATCTGTCCTCCCGCAAAGACTGGATCCAGACTTATGTAGACGGTCTAGAGTTACTAGGCTTGAAGATAGAGACCAGATCAGAACCTTGGGAAGGCGCTTGCGGTGTGTATCACCCGCTTATGGCTGAAGCTTTAGTTAAGTTCCAGTCTGAAATGATGATGGCCACTTTTCCTGCTGCCGGCCCAGTAAAAGTTCAAATCGTTGGCAAAGAAACACCAGAGAAAAAAGCATCTGCTGAGCGAGTTCAAGTTGATATGAACTACCAGTTAACAGATGTGATGACTGAGTACAGACCTGAGCATGAGCGTATGTTATGGGGCTTGGGTTTATCTGGTAACGCTTTCAAGAAAGTTTACTTTGATCCCAACTTAGATAGGCAGGCATCTATATTTGTGCCGGCGGAAGATTTGGTCGTTCCTTATGGCGCTTCTAATCTACAGTCAGCAGAGCGTGTTACCCATGTAATGCGTAAAACTCAGAATGATGTCCGCCGTTTACAGGTATCAGGCTTTTGGCGGGACGTAGATCTGGGTGAGCCAGATATTGTTTTAGACGAAGTAGAGAAGAAGATTGCTGAGAAGTTGGGGTTCCGCGCTACTACGGATGACCGCCATAAGATTTTGGAGATGTGTGTAGACCTAGACTTAGAGGGCTATGAGCACAAGGATGAAGATGGAGATCCAACAGGTATTGCTATTCCTTACATTGTCACGATTGACAAGAGCAGCGGAAAAGTTTTAGCAATCCGCAGAAACTGGAAAGAAGGCGATGAACTACATACCAAGTGCCAGCACTTTGTGCATTATGGTTATGTTCCCGGTTTTGGTTTCTATCATTTTGGTTTGGTACATCTTGTGGGGGCGTTTGCCAAATCTGGAACGTCTTTACTACGTCAGCTTGTTGATGCTGGCACTCTTTCTAATTTACCCGGTGGATTTAAAGCCAGAGGGATGCGAGTTAAGGGTGACGATACACCTATTGCACCCGGAGAGTTCCGCGACGTAGATGTACCAAGTGGCACCATCAAAGATAACTTGATGACTTTGCCATATAAGGAGCCAAGCCAAACATTGCTGGCTTTGCTGAACCAGATCATTGAAGACGGACGCAGGTTTGCTAATGCGGCTGACTTGCAGATCTCTGATATGTCTAGCCAAGCTCCAGTGGGAACTACGCTTGCTATATTAGAACGCACATTAAAAGTAATGTCTGCCGTACAGGCGCGCATCCATTACTCAATGCAACAGGAATTGGTCTTACTCAAAGAGATCATTGCTGAGTCTGCGTTGGATGACTATGACTATGACCCAGATTCTGGTTCACGTCGGGCTAAAAAAACTGACTATGAGAATGTAGACGTAATCCCAGTCTCGGATCCTAATGCAGCCACGATGGCGCAGAAGATTGTGCAGTACCAAGCTGTCTTACAGTTGGCTCAGTCTGCCCCGCAGATGTACAACATGCCACTGTTGCACCGTCAGATGTTGGATGTATTAGGTATTAAAGAAGCTCATAAATTGATCCCAATGCAGGAAGATCAAAAGCCTGCTGACCCAGTTACTGAGAATCAAAACATTCTCATGGGTAAGCCGGTAAAAGCATTTTTATACCAAGATCACCAAGCCCACATTACTGTTCATATGTCAGCCATGCAGGATCCAAAAATCCAGCAGCTGCTACAGGGCAACCCAATGGCTCAGCAGATGCAAGCTCAGATGATGTCTCATATTAATGAACATCTTGGCTTTGAATACAGAAAGCAGATTGAACAACAGTTGGGCATGAACTTACCGCCGCAAACAGATAAAAGCGGGGAAGATGTACCAATGGATCAAAATGTGGAAGCACGTTTGTCACCATTGTTGGCTCAAGCAGCACAGCAATTATTGCAAGTTAACAAACAACAAGTTGCCCAGCAGCAGGCTCAACAGCAGGCTCAAGACCCCATCGTACAGATGCAACAACAAGAGTTGCAGATCAAGATGGCTGAGCAACAACGTAAGGTACAGAAAGATCAAGCAGATGTTCAACTACGGATGAAACAGCTTGAGATAGAGCATGAGCGCATCCTTGCACAAACCAAGGTAAGCGAGCAGCAAGCAAAATTAGGCGCTTTGAAAGCTGTTGCAGAACAACAGAATCAAAGAAAGATGGAGGAACTTCGCCTAAAACAAGACTCCATCAAAACGGTAGCAAACCTAGAAAACCAACGGATGACAAACAAACAAAAATTGTTTGCCGATGGTTTAAAGGCTGCTCACAATATCCACAAGGAAAATCCAAAGCAAGAAGCTAAACCCACAAAAGGTGAAGAATGACTGTATTTGAATTAGTCGTCAAACAAATCGACGACCAAGCTTCGTATCTCCGAGAGGGACTCAGCCTAGGCCGAGCCACTTCCCTTGAGGAATACAAAGGAACCTGCGGCGAGATTAAAGGTCTGCTCGTTGCTAGGGGATTCATATTAGACCTCATGCAAAAAATGGAAGAATCAGATGACTGAATTTGACGTCAGTGCTGTAGACCTTTCTGGCATTCTCAACAAGGATGCGGAAGAAAAGGCAAAGCAGCTCCCTGATCCAGCCGGCTTTATGCTCCTCACCGTAGTGCCAGAAGCTATGGAAGAGTACGCAGATAGCGAAGTTGGGTTAATTAAAGACAGCCAGACGATGCACTACGAAGAAGTGCTGACCCCTGTGCTGTTTGTAGTCAAGATGGGACCAGAATCCTATCAAGACAAAACGCGGTTCCCATCAGGACCACGTTGCAAAGTTGGCGATTTTATTATCGTCCGCCCAAACTCAGGCACCCGCTTGAAGATTCATGGCCGCGAATTCCGAATGATTAATGATGATTCGGTTGAAGGCGTTGTGCAAGATCCACGCGGCATCACCCGTGCTGCATAAGGAATAAGTCATGGCATTACCCGAATATGAATTACCAGATCCAGATAAAGATGTTGCTACGGAAGACGACAAGTTTGAAGTAGAAATTGAAGTCGTAGATGACACCCCAGAGTACGACCAAAAACGTACTCCGATGCCAAAAGAGATCGTCGAGAAACTAGATAAAGACGAACTTGAGGAATACGACGACGAAGTAAAAGAAAAATTAAGGCAGATGAAAAAGGTTTGGCACGATGAGCGCCGAGCCAAGGAAGCTGTTTTACGTGAGCAAGAGGAAACTATTGCCTACGCCAAAAGGATTGCCGAAGAAAATAAAAAGATGCGGCAGATGATCCAGTCTGGCGAGAAAGAGTATGTAGAAACTATTCAGTCTTCAGCCACCATGCAATTGGAAATGGCCAAGAAAGGATACAAAGAAGCATACGAATCTGGGGACGTAGATCAAATGATGGAGGCGCAACAGAAGTTGCAAGAAGCCAACCTTCGTTTGATGCGCGCCAACAGTTTTAAACCTACTGCTTTACAAGAAGAGAAATTTGAGGTACAAACTCAACTTGAGCAGACCCCATCGGTACCAAAACCCGACGAACGCGCACTGGATTGGCAAAAACAAAACAGGTGGTTCGGATCAAATAAGGTGATGACCGCAATGGCTTTAGGATTACACGAAGATCTTAAAGACAGCGGAGTACCGGTTGGATCTGACGAGTATTACGAAACATTGAACAAAACAATGCGTCGTCGTTTCCCAGAGCAATTTGAAGAAACAAGAGAGGAAGAAGTTCCTAAAGCGCCAGCAGCCCGTTCCAAACCACGATCTGTTGTTGCTCCAGCTGTCAGAACAAGCTCGCCACAAAGAGTGCGACTGACTGAGACCCAGATTAACTTATCAAAAAAGTTTGGGTTAACGCCTGAGCAATATGCAATTGAACTTAAAAAATTAGGAGGCTGATATGAATGATGTAGTACAAACCCGTAAACCTCGCGCAGCGGAAGCTCGCGAAAACGCTATGCGCCCCACATCATGGAAAGCCCCCGAAGCGTTACCATCTCCTGATCCTAGACCGGGCATCACTCATCGCTGGGTAAGAACCAGTATGTTGGGTGTAGCTGATGTTCAAAACATCTCTGCCAAGTTTAGAGAAGGATATGAACCCGTGAAAGCGGAAGATTATCCCGAAATGATGATGCACGCCTCTACCGATGGTCGCTTTAAAGGCAACATTGAGGTCGGAGGTTTGGTTCTCTGTAGTATTCCTTCTGAGTTTTTGAAGCAAAGAGAAGCACATTTCTCTAACTTAAATAAACAAACTATGGAATCTGTAGATAATAATTTTATGAAAGACAGCGATCCACGGATGTCGAAGTTCTCTGAGAAATCGACAAAAGTATCGTTTGGTTCTGGTTCTTAAACTTTTTTTTCAAGGAGTCTTAAATGGCTTATCCCACGGTCTCGGCCCCCTACGGCCTAAAGCCTGTGAACTTGATTGGTGGACAGGTATTTGCGGGTTCTACTCGTAACCTACCTATCCAATACGGCTATGCCACCAACATTTTCTATGGCGATTTCGTCTCTATCACACGCGGTTTTGTGACCCGTTTAGCAGTTACTGATGGCGGCTCTGCCTCCACTGGTGCTGTTAACTACGGTCAAACCGGCATCTTCTTGGGTTGTTCGTTTACGAACCCCATCACCAAGCAAAAGCAGTTCCAGCAATACTGGCCCGCTTCTACCTTGGCTGGCGATGCTGTCGCAATCGTGGTTGATGATCCTGACACCATCTTCCGATGCGCTGTCGTGACATCACAAGGTGGTACTACCATCGGTTCAGCTGCCCCATCAATGGTTGGTTTGAACATGACTGTCTCTAACTTGGCTGGTTCTACAGCAACTGGTAACTCGTCTAACGGCGTGTTGAACAGTTCTGCTGCTACCACCGCTGCTTTGCCAGTGCGCGTCATTGACGTCGTTCCTGACACTGCTGTTGCTTTAGGTACTGCTA
>Ga0209188_1000417_pt1 | contig 41683 bp, 37 predicted proteins | sample C_130625_EF_Meta_FD_187307 | JGI IMG/M metagenome (GOLD analysis project Ga0209188, IMG submission 187307) | Freshwater microbial communities from Lake Croche, Canada to study carbon cycling - C_130625_EF_MetaG (SPAdes) (version 2) | ecosystem: Environmental > Aquatic > Freshwater > Lake...
TTGACCAACTCGTTATTGATATAACTTCCAGATTTTTATCCACGACTCCTTTTACTGGTGGTACTGGCTCAGGAGGAGCCGGTTCTACGGGAGCAACGGGTTACACCGGTCCAACAGGCCCTCAAGGATTTACTGGTATTACTGGTCCAACAGGTATTCCAGGAGTAACAGGATTCACAGGTCCAACAGGCCCTCAAGGATTTACTGGTATCACTGGTCCAACAGGAATTCCAGGACTAACGGGTTACACCGGCCCTACAGGACCTCAAGGGTTTACCGGTATTACAGGACCAACAGGAATTCCAGGAGTAACAGGGTTCACAGGCCCAACTGGTGCTCAAGGATTTACTGGTATTACTGGTCCAACAGGTATTCCAGGAGTAACAGGATTCACAGGCCCAACTGGTGCTCAAGGATTTACTGGTATCACTGGCCCGACAGGTATTCCAGGAGTAACGGGCCCTACAGGCCCTCAAGGGTTTACAGGTATCACTGGTCCAACAGGTATTCCAGGAGTAACAGGATTCACAGGCCCAACTGGTGCTCAAGGGTTTACAGGTATCACAGGACCAACAGGAATTCCAGGAGTAACAGGTTACACCGGTCCAACAGGCCCTCAAGGATTTACTGGTATTACTGGTCCAACAGGTATTCCAGGAGTAACAGGATTCACAGGCCCAACTGGTGCTCAAGGGTTTACAGGTATCACTGGTCCAACAGGAATTCCAGGATTAACGGGTTATACAGGTCCAACTGGTGCTCAAGGGTTTACTGGTATCACTGGCCCGACAGGTATTCCTGGAGAAACCGGATTCACTGGCCCAACTGGTGCTCAAGGGTTTACTGGTATCACAGGCCCAACGGGTAGTCAAGGATTAACGGGTCCAACCGGTCCTCAAGGGTTTACTGGTTTCACCGGTCCAACAGGTATTCCAGGAGTAACAGGATTCACCGGACCAACTGGCGCTCAAGGGTTTACCGGTATTACAGGCCCAACAGGTATTCCAGGAGTAACGGGTTTCACAGGCCCAACTGGTGCTCAAGGGTTTACTGGTATTACTGGTCCAACGGGTACTCAAGGATTAACAGGACCAACTGGTGCTCAAGGATTTACTGGTTTCACAGGCCCAACCGGTGAACGAGGAGCAACAGGTTTTACCGGTCCAACTGGTGCTCAAGGGTTTACTGGTCCTCAAGGTGACACTGGATTTACTGGCCCTCAAGGATTAACAGGTCCAACCGGTCCTCAAGGATTTACTGGTTTCACAGGCCCAACCGGTAGTCAAGGATTAACAGGTCCAACCGGTCCTCAAGGATTCACTGGTTTCACAGGCCCAACGGGTAGTCAAGGATTAACGGGTCCAACCGGTCCTCAAGGGTTTACTGGTTTCACTGGTCCAACCGGTGAACGAGGAGCAACTGGTTTTACCGGTCCAACTGGTGCTCAAGGGTTTACTGGTCCTCAAGGTGACACTGGATTTACTGGCCCTCAAGGATTAACAGGTCCAACCGGGCCACAAGGGTTTACTGGGTTCACCGGACGAACTGGTCCAACAGGTCCTCAAGGTTCTAGTGGTTCAATTGGTCCACAAGGTCCTACTGGTTTACTTGCATTATCAGGAACACCATCACTCCAAGGAGATTATATTTATTATAACGGTATTAGTTGGGCAGTAGGTAGTGCCAATATTAGTATTGGCGGAGGTGCAGGTCAAATTAGTCAAGGAACTAATGCAGTTGCAATTGGTTATCAAGCAGGTAATAGTAGTCAATCATATAATTCAGTTGCAATTGGTCAATATGCAGGTTTCACTGGTCAAGGAGCCAATTCAGTTGCAATTGGTATGCAAGCAGGTAATAGTAGTCAAGCATATAATTCAGTTGCAATGGGTTATCAAGCAGGTTATAGTTCTCAATCATTTTTGTCAGTTGCAATTGGCAGCAGCTCAGGTTATACAGGTCAACAATACTATTCAATAGCATTAGGTAGTAATGCAGGTCAAAATTATCAAGGACAAGCTGCAATTGGAATAGGTTATGATGCAGGTAAATATAATCAAGGATCATGTGCAATTGCAATGGGTCAATTTGCAGGTAGTCAAACCCAAGGACAAAATGCAATTGCAATTGGTTATAATGCAGGTAGTCAAACCCAAGGACAAAATGCAATTGCAATTGGTTCTAATGCAGGTAATAGTAGTCAACCAGCAAATAGTATTGCTTTAGGTGCAAGTGTGAATCCAAAAAATAGTGGTTTCTTTGTTGCCCCAGTTAGAGCTACTGGGTCAAATAATCTAGTAAGTTATAGCCAAAGTACAAATGAAATTACTTGTATTCTGGGAGCTAATAATCCAGGGGATTACGTTTATTATAATGGTAGTAGTTGGGCAGTAGGTAGCAGCAAAGTTACTATTGGCGGAGGTGCAGGTTATACTGGTAACGCTGGTAAAGGAAATTACACAGTTGCAATTGGTCTAAATGCTGGTAATATTAATCAAGGAAATAACGCAGTTGCAATTGGTAGATACACAGGTAATATTGACCAAGGAAATTATGCAGTTGCAATTGGTGGGTTTGCAGGTAAAGGTCTTCAAGGGCAAAATTCTATTGTCATTGGTTATTATGCAGGTTACACTGGTCAACAAACTAATGCAATTGCAATTGGTAGATCTGCAGGTGAGCAAACCCAAGGACAAAATGCAATTGCAATTGGTTGTTTTGCAGGTTTTACTGGTCAAGGAAATAATGCAATTGCAATTGGTTTTAATGCAGGTAATAGTAGTCAACCACCAAATAGTATTGCTTTAGGTGCAGGCGTGAATCCACTTACTGCGGGTTTCTTTGTAAATCCTATTCGTAATACCGGTTCAAATTTTACATTGAATTATAATCCAACTACAAGTGAAATTACTTATGTAGCTGGAGGAGGTACAGGTCCAACAGGTCCTCAAGGATTCACTGGCTCAACTGGAGCTCAAGGAGCAACGGGTTCTACTGGACCTCAAGGTTATGGTACTACTGGGTTCACTGGCTCAACTGGAGCTCAAGGAGCAACGGGTTCTACTGGACCTCAAGGTTATGGTACTACTGGGTTCACTGGCTCAACTGGACCTCAAGGTTTTACTGGGTTCACCGGACGAACTGGTCCAACTGGTCCACAAGGTTCTAGTGGTTCAATTGGTCCACAAGGTTCTAGTGGTTCAATTGGTCCACAAGGTCCTACTGGTTTACTTGCATTATCAGGAACACCATCACTCCAAGGAGATTATATTTATTATAACGGTAGTAGTTGGGCAGTAGGTAGCAGCAAAGTTAGTATTGGCGGAGGTGCAGGTCAAATTAGTCAAGGAATTAATGCAGTTGCAATTGGTCAAAATGCCGGTCAAAGGTATCAAGATTTTAGTACGGTTGCAATTGGTGTAGGCGCGGGTAATACTGGTCAACAATTTCAGTCAGTTGCAATTGGTAATAATGCAGGTAATAATACTCAAGGATATAATTCGGTTGCAATTGGTAATTTTGCAGGTAATCAAAATCAAGGAATATATGCAATTGCAATTGGTTCAGCAGCAGGTCAAACTACTCAATCTGCAAATAGTATTATTTTGAATGCAAGTGGTGTAGCTTTAAATGCAAGTAAAAGTGGTTTCTTTGTAAATCCGATTCGTGCTACCGGTTCAAATTCTACATTAAATTATAATTCAACTACAAATGAAATTACTTATGTTTCGGGAAATTTTAATCCAGGAAATGGTAATAATCCAGGGGATTACGTTTATTGGAATGGTACTAGTTGGGTAGTTGGTGATAGTCAAGTAAGTATTGGTGCATTTGCCGGTGAAGTTAGTCAAGGAATTTATACAGTTGCACTTGGCAATCAAGCAGGTAGATATAATCAAGGAGATTATGCAGTTGCATTCGGTGAAAGCGCAGGTTATACTGGTCAAAAATCTTACGCTGTTGCAATTGGTCAAGGTGCAGGTACTACTTATCAAGGAGATTCCTCAATTGCAATTGGTCAATATGCAGGTAATAATTATCAGGAAGGATTAGCAGTTGCAATCGGTATGCAAGCAGGTAGATATTCTCAACGTGGGGGTAGTGTTGCAGTTGGTCCACAAGCAGGTAATTCTAGTCAAGGAATTAATGCAGTTGCACTTGGTAAAATTGCTGGTAATAGTAATCAAGGAACTAATGCAATTGCTATAGGTTATGCTGCAGGTGAAGTTAATCAAGCGGGAAACAGTATTATTTTGAATGCAAGTGGTGGAACTTTGAATGCATCTAATAGTGGTTTCTATGTAAATCCGATTCGTGCTACTGGGGCAAATAATCTAGTAAGTTATAACCAAGGTACAAATGAAATTACTTATATTTCGGGAGCTGTTAATCAAGGAGATTATATTTATTATAACGGTAGTAGTTGGGTAGTAGGAAATACTAAAGTTAGTATTGGCGCACTTGCAGGTTTCACAGGTCAAAAACAAAATGCAGTTGCAATTGGTCCACAAGCAGGTTATTCTACTCAAGGAACTGGTGCAGTTGCAATTGGTCAAAGCGCTGGTTTCACCGGTCAAGGACAAAACTCCATTGCCATTGGTTATTATGCTGGTGTGACTGGTCAAGCTCCATATAGTATTGTATTGAATGCATCTTCAAGTAAAACAGTGAATGCAGGTACTACTGGTTTTTTTGTCAATCCTATTCGCTCCGGAACAGGTGGGGTCACTGGAGGTAATTCAGGAGCGAACTACATATTGACTTATAATCCTAATTCAAGTGAATTGACTTATTCAACAACAGTAAATGCATGGAACTTATATTTAACTGGTGCAACAGGTCAAACGGGTGGTACTGGTAATGTAAATAATACAAATAATAATGTATACTGCAACAATGTTTACGCACTAAAAGCGGTTTATGCAAACAATATCGCATTAACATCGGATTACCGTATTAAAGAAGATATAAAAGCATTAGACAATAAATTTCACGTAGATTACTTGAATCCAGTAATGTTTATGAATAAACAAACCAAAAAACAAGATATTGGTTTAATCGCTCATGAATTACAAGAGCATTATCCAGAATTAGTAACTGGAGTGAAAGACGGACCTGAAACACAAACAGTCAATTATATTGGGTTGATTCCAATTTTAATCAAAGAAATTAAAGATTTGAAAAATGAAATGAACGATTTGAAAAATAACAATGAAAAATTAGAAAATAGAATTATTGAATTAGAAAAAAAATAAAGTTTACACGTAGTAGTTAAAATTATTTAAATTTTTTATTTGTAATTTATTATAAATAAAAAATTTACATGCAAAGTACACATAAAATTGTCTCCAATTTACAGCCCCATATTATTGAGATTACATCCGAAGAAAATAATATATTAATTGATTTAGCATTTCAAATAAATGCGAATCCGTCCGAAAATCCAGAATATTTCTGCATACAATCAAAAGAATGTTCCAAGAATGTTCCGCAAAGAATCAAAAACAGCTTGTTAGATTTTGCAAAAAAAGGCACAGAATCCGGGTTCTTATTAATTAAAAATATTTCGTTTGATAACATTGCCCCTGGGTTACCTTTTCCAATAGCAATGATGCTACCAAAAACGCCTAATGATAACAATAGTAAAATAGGAGAAACAACTATGCTTGCTCGCATTCAAACTATATTAATCAACGTTATTGCCGAATTGATTTCATATGAGGCTGAAGGATATGGCAGGCTATTTCAAGATGTTGTCCCAGTGAAAAAAATGGAAAACGAACAAACCAGTGTTGGTAGCAACACAGAATTGGAGATTCATACCGAACAGGCATTTTCTAAATTGCGCCCCGACATTTTAAGTTTGGCTTGCGTTCGCGGTGACCCATTAGCACAAACATATATATTACCTGTAAACTATATTTTAGAAAATATGGATGAAGATGAGAGAGAAATGCTTCGGTTACCGTTATGGAAAACCGGCGTAGACTTATCTTTCAAACTAAATGGTAATGACTTTATAGAAGGGGATATTCGCGGTCCTTTTCCGATTATTAGCGGCGATTATAACGACCCCAAACTACTTTTTGACCAGGATTTAATGTTTGGAATCAACGAAGAGTCAAACAATTTGATAAAAAAAATCATTGATATTTATTATAAGTATCGCAATCAACATAATTTACAAACAGGGGAAATTATTTTGATTGATAATATGCGCGCAGTTCACGGTAGGTCGCCATTTTACCCGAAATATAATGGCGATGACAGGTTTTTAATCAGATGTTTTGCTGTTTATGATTACGAATTTAGTCGGTATGCTCGCGATAATGACGGGTGCATGGTTTCTGCTATTTATAGTTAAACTAGTATTTGTGCTTTTACGCTTTTACACTTTTACGCTTTTACGCTTTTACGCTTTTAGACCTTTGGACATTTGTAAATTATTTTGGTTTTTCTAGATGATTTTCACTGGTATTTTTATCTTTAGAATCTATTTTTGTCAGTGCATATTGCCCACAAGGGCCACAGTGGTCTTCATTTGATAAATCTATTTTGCTGTTCAATTTTTTATTGCAATAATCTATATTCCATCTGCCCACTGGTTTGGGTAATTCCTTTGGTAATAGTTTTTGTATGATAGTTGTTATATATTTCATAATATATATATAACAAGTATGATTATGTTTAAGTATTTTTTTATTTTCATATAAAATCGGAGGTTTGAATAGTTATCTACCTGTATATCTTACCATACTTAAATTATCACCCAAGAAATTTGGTTTTTGTCCATATAATCCGGGGTATAATGGTGTTTTCCAAAATCCAACCCAACCGTTTGGTTTTACTTTAAGTGGCTCTAATACGTGTTTGCCACCTTCTGAAAGTGTAACTAAAATATAATTGCCTATTATAGTATTTGATTCTATAACTTGTTTTTCCGACATTCTGCAAAACCAATTATAATGATGTCTTTGTAATAATTCATATGCAGGAATGTAAATACCATATGTTTGGGTATAAATATTCAAATAGTTATCGGATAAAAGGTCGTCAACTAATATTCTATTATCATCCATTGTTTTTGTTCCGATTTCTTTGCCATCAATTATATTGATTTCGCCGCTTCGCATGCGAGCTTCGCACCATCTATTAAAATCACCTAAAAACTGAGATTCTGCTGTGTAATCTCTAGAAATTATACGTTGCATGAATTCAATCAACTTTGCAACAGTCGGACATTCTTTTTTTGCTCCTGAAAATATCAAGTTTGGATAGAAATTGTATTCTGTTGATGTAATATTTCTGTTTACAGTTTCACAGAGGAACATTTTATTTCCAGATGTTCCATTTTCATATAAAGGTAGTAAATCTTTAATACATAAAAATGAAATTGGGCATATCATTCCGCCATACATGTGTAATAATTTCATTAAACCTAACATGCGCATATTATCCGTAATAGGTGATGATATTTTGTTCATATTAATAGTCCATCCAGGTATTAATTTGTAAAATGTACTGTCGTCAATCAAACAAATAGTAAAAGATGAGTCGCATTGTTGAATTATAGATTTAACTGTTAAATATAAATAGGGTTGGTTTAAATCAAAAGAGCTTCTAGAACCGAAACTTAACCAGTTTCTAGAATTGTATTCATATGGCACATGAATCCATAATATTGGTTTTTTACTCTTGGCTAAAGTTGCATCGTCTAACAAATATTTACGAATAGTTTCCATATTATCTTGATTTTCTTCAGCAAGTCTTTTATTTTCATAACGATAATATAGTAGACCAACGACTATTAGTATTACAAAAAGTATAATATAATTAATAAATGGTTTCATAGTAATAATATATATTATATAAATAATATATTATTAAAATAAAATGTTTTTTTATTTTGTTTTTTTGTTTTTTTTATTTAAGAATAATCACATATATACAAATTTGTGTAAAAAACATGCTGCTATATTAAATATTCTTCCTAGTTTACGAGTTCATGATATCGTTGTTGTATCCGATAATAATGAAATTTTGACAATTGACTACACGCCAATAAACCAAGGTCATCCTGATGTTTTATTGAAATTATTTATGGGTAAATATGTTCCTGCTGAAGTTCGTATTCGTAGAATGCGAGTTTGGAATCTTACTGAATGGTATCACACACCATGTATTAGCATTGATGATATTCATAATAATGTATCAAGAAATAAAATTATTAAGGTAGTAAATAATTGGAATCATATGGGCGTGGACATGGGCGTGGATATGGGCGTGGATACGGATACGGATAATTCTGATACAATTGGTATGAATTTGTATAAACGAAATTGTAAACATTTTAGTAATTTTATTATTAAAAATTTTGATATTGATATCTAATTGATTTTTCCATGTATTTTTGGGTATGCAATTCGTACATCATTTAAATGTTTTCCACATCTTTTGAAAAAAGCGTCAAGGGCGTTTGGTTCAGCGCCTGTAATCATGTCATCCGGTATAAATGTTTCATTGCCCTTTTTATAGCAAAGCATAACAGGAATGCCGTTAACCATTTTCTTACTTTTTAACATGGAATAAAAGTCAAAACTTTGGTCTACATCAATATCACCGCAAACAACATCTGTGGGTGATGTTGCAAAAAAAGCGTGAACAATGTGTTTAATTTGTTTGCATGGGCCGCACCATTCAGCTCCCAATTTCAAAACAATTAATCCAGGGTTATGATTTAATAAATAAAAAAAAGCGTCTCTATTAGGAATTTCACTAATTATTTGTTTGGTAGCCATAATAATAGTATAACTAATTAATATATTAAAGTTTGGAGGTTTTGACTTACTAATTTTTATCAATTCCCACTACCTTGGCTATTTTCTTAATGATTTTCGTGTCCTTTTCATAATCATTGTCTCCTTTTCCTCCCATTGATTCGTATATTATTGTGTTATATTGACTGTTTTTTTTGGAATCGTAATCCTCGCAATCAGGATATTTCTCTCTAAATGCTTTAAACATACAAATATTTTTGTGGGCAATTGTGCGAATAGCTTTCCTTAATTTTTTATTGGCTTCATCATCTTTTTCCCAAATATTATCTTCTTTTACGTACATCACTTCTCTTTTTTGGTCAGTACAATGAACTGGGCGTTTTTCTATTTCTAATGCTTGTAAATTTTTTATGATTATATTGGATATGCCTTCAATATAACCAACCTTTCCAACATGTTCTAAATCAGAGACTTGTAATTTTACGGATTCTATGAAATCGCTAATATTCATGGCATCTTTGCAGGTCTCGTTTAAAAATACTTGCAAATTGAATGTTTTATTATTTGAATTTATATTATTATTGTTAATAGTGTTGGTGACTCCATTTTTAGAAAGCTCAACAATTGTTTTATTTTGTTCAATAATAGTTTGTTGAAACTCATTATTTTGTTTTATGAGAGAAAAAATCAATTCAGGTGTTATTTCAAGTGAATTATTAGATTCACATTTTATATTATTTTCATTATTTTCAAAACTACATTTTTTTCGGTGTCTCCATAAACCAGAGTTATCATTATATTCTTTGCCACAAAATTGGCATGAATATTTTATTGGTTGCTGGATTTTGCTGGAAATTGGTTGACAAAGATTGCCATTTGATTGCCGTTTATGTTTTGCAGATAAAATATGTTCACCATAGTTGCTTTTACGTGACGTTCCATAGTCACATACATTACAATAAAATTTTGGTGCTGGAAATGCTGGAAAAATATTGCCTAAAGTTGCCATTTTATTTCCATTGAGAAAAAAATAAAAAATTTTGTACAAAAAATTATGATAACAATCCCAAATTTATTTTTTCTGTCACCGCATGATAAAATTCAATTATGGTCACAAAACATGTATTTTACCAAAGTCTTTCGTCCCTTTTCAATTTTGGACATTTTTTTGTCCATTTTTGAAAAGACAAAATACTTTTTGAAACAAAAATCGTTAAATATATAATAAATTCCCAAAACAACTTAAAGAAAAATCCCAAACCTGGGAATTTATATCTTGTCAATCCCGACTACCTTGGCTATTTTTTTTATGATTTTTGTATCCTTTTCATATTCGTTATCTCCTTTACCGCCCATAGATTCGTATATTATTGTATTGTATTGGCTATTTTTCTTGGAATCATATTCTTCACAATCAGGATATTTCTCTCTAAATGCTTTAAACATGCAAATATTTTTATGTGCAATCGTGCGAATGGCTTTCCTCAATTTTTTATTCGCTTCATCTTCTTTTTCCCAAACATTATCTTCTTTCACATACATAACCTCTCTTTTTTGGTCAGTGCAATGGACAGGTCGTTTCTCTACTTCTAATGCCTGTAGATTTTTAATAATTATGTTGGATATACCTTCAATGTAACCAACTTTTCCAACATGTTCTAAATCGGATACTTGTAATTTTACAGATTCTATAAAATCACTAATATTCATAGCATCTTTACACGTCTCATTTAAAAATACGTTAAGGTTAAAGGCCTTATTATGAGAATTTATAGTATTATTATTATTATTATTTGTACCATTTTCTAGAACTTTTATCATCATATTTTTAAGTTCAGTGTTCTCTTTAATAAGCATCATTATAAGTTCTTTATCTGAAGGTTCATTATTACTAGGAATAATGGGAATAGTATTAAGAATGCATTTTTGTTTGTGTTTCCATAAACCAGACGATGTTTTGAAATATTTATTACATTTTTCACAATTTTGCTGAATTTTGCTGAATTTTTGCTGAATTTCATTTCCAAATGTTTCCTTTGCAGACTTTTCACAGTGTCTCGTGCTAATTAAATGTGTATCGTAATTACATTTTCTACACGTACCATAGTCACATACATTACAATAATATTTCATCGCTGAATTTTGCTGAATTTTATTTCCTAAAACTTCCATTTTATTTCCATTGAGAAAAAAATAAAAAAGTTCATACAAAATTTTATCGTAACAAATTATAAATTATTTTTTCTGTCACAACACGTTAAAATTCATTTATGGTCACAAACATTGTAATTCTCCAAGACTTTTTCGGATTTTCAAAAAATGGACAAAAAAAATGTCCAAAATTGAAAAGACAAAATACTTTTTGAAACAAAAAATCGTTAAAATATAATAAATCCCCAAAACAACTTAAAGAATTCCTAGAATAAAAAGTAAAATATTATATTTTTGTAATATTACAACATTACAACATATATAAATGAATAATGTTCGCGATTATAAAGAAGACAAACATAATTCAAGCTCAAAACCAAAGCGACACGATACATTAAGAATGTCACAAGAGTTCAATGAAAAGTATTTTAATGAAATAAGAAAAAATATAGAAATTACTGATTTGACTTTTATGAAACATGATATTAAAAATTATAAGGTTTTAACTCCTGTGCAACTTCTACAATTAGATAAATTAACAGAACAAGAAAAAATAGATATTATACATCTTTACAATACCATGATTTCAACATTAGAAGATATGATTGTTAAATAACAATCAACCTAATATTTCATTCATTATATAAATAGGAGTGAATGTATTTATATAATGTTTTATTATATATTTGTACTCGTAAATTGCAAATTACGGTTATTCATCTAATAACATCAATGCCATTGCAGCATAATTATGCAAGTCTAACAATGTATCTCTAATACCCTCGTCATTTACCAAAACAACGCCATTTTTTGTTATAGATAAGGAGCGTTGTATTTTATCTTCTATACGCATCAATACACCAATCACTCCAAATTTTGCAAATGCGTCGCCATAATCAATATTCTTTTTTGTAAATAAGGCAAGAGCATCGCACTGAATCTTTTTCATTTGTTCAACTCTATTCATTAAGTTCGTGTTTTTTTGGATTTATAAATAATATACACGTGTATGTTTATATTATTTATAGTATTTATTTAAGGTCTTAATGAGATTCGAACTCATGATACAGCATTCAAAGTGCCGTGTGCTAACCGCTACACTATAAGACCATAATTGAGCACTATTGCTCAATCTATCTATTGTTAATTCTTTATATTATTTTTTTCAAAAAATATAAATTTATCATGTAAATATTGTACATAATTTGTTTCACTTCTTGCATTCTTCCATAACAAATTCCTCTAATTCATTTATGTCAATATGTGGCAACATAACATGTGCCTCCCAGAAATATTTGCAGTACGCCCATACAAATTCACAATCGCTGTCATACCAATGACTATATTTTTGAATCAATTTGTTGTATAAATCAGTAGGTAACAATTGTAAACTTTCTTTTGGCAAGACGTAGCATAATTGAACCAGTGCAATGACTGGCTGAGGCGGTTTTTCTATCACAAATTCACTATCAAAATAGGGAACATAATGTATTAAATCCGCAAACAATGGCGGATAATTATAATTATAACTCCATCGCCAATCTGGACAACCACTTGTATAATATTTCATTGTCCATTCTAACCCTTCCAAATAATTGATACATATTTGTTTAATTCGCTCTTCGTCACCACAGTCAATGTGAAAAAGCGTGTCATAGTATCGCGCACGCCAATTATTATTGAAAGGGTTAATATGTTTTTCTAAACTTCTTTCATAAGCAGGTATGTTATCAAACTTCTTATATTTATCTTCAGGGGTCTCATCCGCCAACTTATATTTCTCCCTTTTATCACGCAGCTTCATTTCTGTCTTGAAATTTTCTTCTTCATTGTCTGCCAGAAACTTGACTAATTTGCGCACATTTTTCCAAAATATTTTTTTACCATCACATAAATTCTCATTTGTATTACCAATCACCGCTTTATATGCGTTCAACATTTTATCAACACCACCAGTTCTAATATTTACAGACGGAAAATGAGGCATAAAATCATTGCCTAAGAAAAAACACATAAAGATATAATCGTACACACGGTTTGTCCTTTGCTCACTATTCAATTCTTCGCCGTTATTCATATCCAATGTAATATTCTTTGCCAGTTCAGGCAAGTCCAACATATATTCTTTGTTTGGCTCCAATTCGCTATTAACTGATTGAATAAAATGAGGGGTTTCACGAAATAAATAAATGTTGTTGCAAACCGGTATATGATTGATACCCAACATAATAAGGTCAGCGTCAAGACCGTAAATAACAGTATTAGTGTCAGCATTATGTTGCTGAGGGAAGCGCCGAATATAATCAAAAATTTTGTGCTCACCCTCACCATAATTGGCACTGGTAGAAACGATAATATTCTTCAAATTGTACTTTTTCGGGTCATTGTAATACGCCTTCACCTTATCATTCAATTTTGCCATAAATACAGTTCCTGGCGTGATTGCAGACGTATTCCACGGGTCAGGCTTTGCACCCTTGTAAATACTACGAGAAATCTTTGATTGAAATAAAGATTTATATCTTCGCTCGCGCTGCTGGTCTAATTTTGCAACTGGTGCAACACCATCAAATGCGATAAATAGGTTGTTGGTTGGTTTGATAACACTAACATATTCATCAATTTTAATAAATACATTTCTAATAATCAATTCGGCTTCTTCTTCTTTTATTGATTTAAAATCAATATTATGAATCACGTCATAAATAATAGAATTGCAATCTAGATAAAAGTTGTCTACATTCATCATGTTATCTTGAATTTGCTTCAAAATATCTGGATGATTTTTTACTATATATGAAAAATAACTCGGAATTCCCATTTTGTAAGTGTGAGTGTAACTACATTTTATTCACGTTTTATGTTTAATACGTTGAAATATATATATTAAATATGAACTTAAAGAAATCACGCAAAAAACGAATCTATTATTGATATAATTACAAAAATAAATAATATTTATATTTAATAGAATACAATTTTGAATATAATGAAAAATAAAAAAGGGGGAACTATAGAAAAATCAAGTGATAATTTGAACATTGTTTCAACGAATGAAAATACAAACAAGCATAATGTTATAGAAAAAAAATTATCGTTTTTTAAAGATATTATTGAAAAAACACTGTTTCATGTAAAAAAAAATAAACAATCCAATGTTTTTGCTATCAGTGAGGTAAATATGTGTATTGAAAAACTATATGAAATTAATAATAAAGTAAAAAAGGTGAGTTCAATATTGTCAAGTTATTCAACTCCAATTTCCAATATAAATACAGAAACGTTAATCAATGAGTTGCAAAAAATAAATAACGAGTTATCGTGTATAATAAAAAATTATGGAACTGCAAATTTAGATGATTTATTAATAATTTGTTTTGGTCCTAATTTAATATTAAATAATAGTACTAAGGTTGACAGCTCAAACGACGCTTTGAAAATAGATTTATTAAAAAAATATTTTCATCCTATTAGTTATAAAATTTTAAATAAGAATGATTGCAATTATAATAATTTGGATTGTTTTGACATTAATAATACTTATAAACAATTTTACATAAAAGTAAATGGAATAAAATTATATATTTATAATAATTTTTTGAAAAAAGGGTTATTAATATATGGAATTGTTGATGATATAATGATAGATTTTTTGGATAATAAATACATACTAGAAAAACAAAAAGATATAAGTGGCAATATTCCTAATGAGCCTGATTTTAATGGCGAATCCTTTTCAAGGTTTACATCTTCTTTACTTTTAAAAGACTATTTAATAAACAACAATTATAAGCATTTTTATGATAAATATGCAGGATATATGAGTCAAATAAATAATTTGAAACAAAAAACAATTATGCAAATAATTAAAGAATTTGTTGCGGATGATTTGTTTTCAAAACGAAATACACTTATTTATTTATTAATAAAATCAAATAATTATGAAAATCAATATCTTGCTTATTTACTATATGACCTTCTCTCAAACGATGTTAATGGTAATATTGATACTGAAGAACAAACAATGTTGTTTGAAAGTTTTCCGTGGAGTATAAAAGAAATATTTAAAAAAGCTATGAAAAACACGATAAGTTATACAAATGAATTATCTAATTTTGATATGAATAAAATACCGCTTGAACAGCAAATATGTTTATTAAAGGCTAATGATATTGTCAAGGAAAAGGCAATGTTAAAATTGAAAGAGGTTAAGGCCAAGTCCGAGGATTCTGGGTCTAAAGCTCGTCAATATCTAGATGGCCTATTAAAAATACCTTTTTCAATTTATAAGAGAGAACCAATATTGCATTTGATGGATACTGTGAAAAAACAATTTAGTGAACTGATTAAAACTCATGATATAAGTAAAAATTTTCCAGACATACCAAAGAAAGAAAAATTTACCAATTTGGAAATAATTAAATACATTAATTTAATCAATAAACCAAATGAGCAAAAAATTGAACCTACTCATATAAAGGCATTGAAAGAAGTTCTCTTAAAACAAGATAAAAAAACCATTGTTAAAACTATACAAATTATAAATAATAAACTTGATAAATTTCAATTGAATGATTATAAAATAAACAAGACGAACATAATTAAAGGTAAAAGTGAACTACAATATGAATTGAGTAATTTTGTAGATTTTTCTATAAAAAACATAAATAACTTTGAATTATTTGACGAATTGAAGAGCGTATTTTTAATTAATTCAACAAAGACAAAAATATATGATACCACGGAAGATGTTAAAAATAAGGTACAATTAATTCAAAAAAATATGAAATATATACATGATTACACGAGTAATGTTAAATCTACATTAAATAAGTGTGTTCACGGCCATGATAATGCAAAAAAACAAATAGAGCGTATTATAAGTCAGTGGATAAACGGCGAACAAAAGGGTAATTGTTTTGGTTTTGAGGGCTCGCCAGGTGTTGGTAAAACAACCTTGGCCCGAGGTTTATCGGAATGTTTGAAAGATGAAAATAATACGCCGCGACCATTCAGTTTAATAATGATGGGAGGTGACTCAAATGGTAGTCATTTAGTCGGACATTCATATACATACGTTGGTAGTACATGGGGACAAATAGTACAAATTCTAATTGATAAAAAATGCATGAATCCTATTATTTTGATAGACGAGGTAGATAAAATTAGTCGTACTGAACATGGTAAAGAAATCACTGGAATTTTAACGCATTTATTAGACCCAACACAAAATGATAGTTTTCAAGATAAATATTTTTCTGGTATTGAATTAGACTTGTCAAAGGTTCTATTTATTTTATCATATAATGACCCAGAAGCTATAGATAAGGTTTTATTGGACCGTGTTCATAGAATTAAATTTGATAGTTTGTCTATAGAAGATAAAATAGAAATAAGCAACAAACATTTATTACCTGAAATTTATAAAAACATTGGTCTTGAAGATATGATAGAAATTTCGGATGAAACTATTAAATTTATTATAGAAGAATATACACTAGAACCAGGTGTTAGAAAATTGAAAGAAAAACTTTTTGAAATAACTAGTGAAATAAACTTGAATATATTGAAAAATAATAGTTATGATGATGCCACTGAAATTACAATACCTATACAAGTTACGATTGAAGATATTAAAAACAATTATTTCAAAGATAAGAGAGAAATGCGATTACAGAAAATACATAAAGAAAATAGCGTAGGCATCATTAACTGTCTTTGGGCGAATATTTATAATATCGGAGGTATATTATCTGCAAGTGCAAAATTCTTCCCGTGCAATAATTATTTATCCTTTAAATTAACTGGCTTATTAGATAAAATGATGGAGGAATCATTTCAAATATCGCTTACTATTGCTTTTAATTTGACAAGTGAAGAGAGAAAAAAACAATTGAAGAAACTATATGATGGAACACAAAAATATGGCATACATATGCATATGGGCGACGGAAGTATTGAAAAATCAGGAACATCTGCCGGTATTGCAGTTACAATTTTACTCTACAGTTTGTTGAATAATAAAAAAATTAAGCATGATTTTGCAGTAACCGGAGAAGCATGCGATTTAAATGGTAAAGTAGGTGAGATAGGTGCATTAAAAACAAAAATAATATATGGTATTAAATCAGGTGTCAAAAATTTCATATATCCAAATGAAAACAAAAAAGATTTTAATGAATTTTTTGACAAATATGGTAATACAGATTTAGTGAAAGATAAAAATATTAATTTTTATCCAGTATCGCATATTAATGAAGCACTAGAATTAATTATAGAATAAAATGGAATAAAATAGAATAAAATAGAATATATTATAATAATTTTAATAATTTTATAATATATTATGAGCAACCAATTTCAAAATATGGATATAAAAGGGGGTATAGGAGTAAATAGTCCTCTCTTGATTTATCAACCATTTAATTTCATTGTATTTTTATCTTTTTATTCACCTATTGTTTTGGCTGTGGTAATGATTGCATTGTCTTTTATTTTTCAAAATTTCAAAGGTTTCATATTTTTAGGATTTTTGATAGGTGTTTCTGTTTTAAGAAATTTTATTTATATGTTGAATGGTTCAATGCCAACTCAGAATGACAAGACAATATGCACATCTATTCAATATAGTAAATATGGCAACTCAACGTTTAGTGCTTTTGTTTTTGCTTTTACTATTATGTATTTATCCATTCCTATGTTTAGTAATGGAAGTGTAAATTATTGGATATTTAGTGGTGTAATAGTATATTTCTTTTCAGACATGTTTATTAAAACGTACAAAGGATGCGTTATTAAAATTAGTGAATTGTTTTTAAATGTTTTGGCTGGGTTAGCATCATCTGCATTAATTGTAACTTTAATGTACTCTGGTGGGTCTAGTAAATATTTATTTTTTAATGAAACACAAAGCAATAAGGATGTGTGTACCATGCCTAAAAATCAAACATTCAAATGCAATGTTTATAAAAATGGCGAGTTAATCGGTAATCTGTAAAACTCCGAATAATCATGCTCTTATGTAGTTATATTCAGTATAAATCCAGTTATATTCTAATATGTTTTCTATATAATAAATTTGTTTTTTATTACAAATAAAAGACTTTGGATATTGTTTCCCAATCCAAACAGAATATTTTATAATATCATTATATTCATTTATATCTACTTGCATAAGGTCAGAGTTATTTATTTGTCTACATTGATAATCATATAAATTATTGAAATAATACTCATATCTAATGGTATTGTTGGTTAAATTTTCAATAGAATTAAGATTTAATGCAACAAAATTTAGCAATTTATATCTATTATCTCTTTTTGGAATAATAGAAATAATCTCTCCTTTTCTCATAATAAAATGTTCATCATACAAAAGAATATTTTTTATTATATCATTTGGTAAATTACAAAATATAAATTTCATTATAATCTATGGTATATTTATTTTAAGTTATTTATTATTTTCTGAAATAATATTTGTATCATTTATTATTTCATTATTAGTATCTTTATTATTGCAGTCTTTGTTATCATTGGATTTATTCTCATTGTCTTTATTGTCATTGGTGTTACGCGAATGAACCTTTTTGGTTGATCTAAAATATCGGTAATTGCTAATTAACCAATTTTTTAAATCTTTTACCAGTAAACTTCTCTGGAAAGATTCTGCAATCAAGTTCATATTGCCTTTTGTATGGTAAACACTAATAAAATTATTAAAAGCTGACCCAATATTAATATTTCTGTATTTATTCATGTGCGTGTAATTAAATAATACCTTTCTCTTTCTTTTATTTACAGCATTATGAAATACATACAACATATTTTTAAATTCATGCTTTGATTTTATTGCATTGATGTTTACTCTTGCTAAAAATTGATATGCATGAGCAGAACATTCTGGACATGGTAGAAAATTGCAAATCCTTTTAATATAAGAAAATAACATCAATTTAATTTTTGGAAACTCATCTTCATTTACGTTTTCGGCCAATGCATGTAAAAATTTCCATATAGGTGGTCCCCAAACTTCTGGTGGTGGCATAATATATGTGTAAATATAAAAAATATAAAGATAAATCTTAAAGATAATTATACTATTCTTTTATTGATAGTTATGAAATATAATATTGAAAATAATATAGATTTTTATAATGAACTTTATGGAACATTATGCGATGACGAGAATACGGAGACTTCTAGTTGTAATGAAAATAATATTGAATTATGTTTAATTTCCAATTTACCGCTAGTAAATAACTTTGTAAAATTGAATTGTGGTCATAAATTCAACTATGGTCCATTGTACAAAGACATTTTTAATCACAAAAAAAAATTCAATAATATGGAACAAATAAAAACAAAGTTAAAACAAAATCAAATAAGATGTCCTTATTGTAGAAATGTTCAAGATGAATTATTGCCATATTATGAAAATTTCGGCTTCCCAAAAGAACACGGTGTAAATTTTTTTGATGTAAATAAGGGTAATTATGATAATACCAGTTTTGGTATTGCTGGTCACCAATGCCAATATCAAATTATCAATTTTGATTCGTCTGGTAATGCGCACACACATCAATGCAATCATTATGGATACGTCCACATGCTTCTGAAAAATAAATATAATGATGACACTAAATATTGTTATCCTCACAAATTACTTGTAGTAAAACAACTAAAAGAAACAATCAATAATGAAAAGAAGGCTAAAAAATTGGATGAACAAAATAAAAAACTAGAAGCAAAAAATAAAATGAAAATGGAGTTGTTACAGAAAAAAATGGAGGAAAAGGCAAATAAAAAACCCAACGACACCGCCAACGCCAATGCCAATCCAAATGACATCATCAATATAGGCACCAATCAGAATAACTTTTGTAAAGCAATATTAAAAAGTGGTAAATTTAAAGGAACCCATTGTTTTGCAAATATATATAAAGATTGTTTATGTAAACGCCATTATAATTTGGAAAATAAAGATAATATTACATCCAATAATTTAATTCTTGACGAAAATGACGAAAATGAAGAAAATATTGTTATAGATAAAGATATAAAAATTTAATATATATATCTTACATATGAATATGAATACGAATGAAAATATGAATACAAATGTAAACACAAATGTAAACACAAACGCAACTAATGAGATATTATCGCCAAAAGAACAATTAGTTACTAATATACGCGAATGGGTAAAAATAGATACTGAAATTTCCCAATTAAGGCAAGAAATAAAGGAAAGAAACAATAAGAAAAAATCTATGACAGAGAATCTAGTAACTGTAATGAAAACAAATAATATTGATTGTTTTGATATTAACGATGGCTCTTTAATTTATAAAAAAAATACAGTTAGAAAGCCTATTAATTCCAAAACTTTATTATCTTCACTGCAAAGTTATTATAAAGACCAAAATGTAGCTGAAGATTTGACAAAATATATTATGGATAATCGTGAAGAACAAATAAAAGAAACAATTAAGCGTAAAGTACATAAATAGAAATTATTAATATTGAATATATAGACCTACATTCAATATTATAAATGACCAGCAATGATAGTTTTTTTACTTATGACGCATTAAATTTACTACACGTTGATATAGATAATGTGTTATCGTATGTTAATGCAGATGAAATTTTTATAGTCCCATTTAAAATAAATTTTAATTGTACACAACCATTCAATACTGTTTTATTAATAAACGATTTTACAGATGTTTTGACTTTTCCATCTGTAGATATACATTATAAAAATGATTCAGATGCCTCGCATGCTTCACAAGAAATATTGTCAAAAATTAATTGCTATTTATACTCTATATTCCTATCAAATAGAAATTCAAATGTTTCAAAATACGACCTGAATGCTTTTATGAACGCAGTTGATTTTAAAGGAATGCATATATATGAAAACAGAGTTTACGCCTTTGTTGATTTAACAAAAGTAGAAATTAGCTTTAATTTAATTAATAGAAATTCATTATATTGGTTTGCTCTAATTGATGAAATAGTCAATAAAAATAATGTTTGTAATATTCCTGTCAGTGACATTGTGACAGATTTTTTTATGAATAATAGTGAATTCCTTTATTTTAAAAATTCAAAGGCGGAACAAATAGAAATACCGTCGGTTGTATACACGGGGACACCCGAGAAAAAAATGCATTTTACATATACTTTTGGTAATAAGGCAAGTGATAATAGCAATATTTTGAGTTCAGGGTTTTATTTTACAGATTATACAAATGCATTTAGAGAAGGAGTTTCATCAATAGATTATAAATCCGAATGTAAAGGTGGTATAATACGACATGCACTATTTCTAGGCAATAATTTGGTAAAAATGAATTGTCCATGTGATGATATAGACGAGTCTGAAATCAAAAAAGAAAAATTACTAATCACAGAGAACGCAGAGAGTAAAGAGAGATATATTTATGAAAAAATGACTTTGCGAATAAGTGACCACGATGGTTTGTGGAAACAAAAATTTGACAGTGTGTATTTAGGTAAATTAGAATTAGATGACGGTTCTTATTTAAAAAATTCTCCTACGTATGTCATTAAGGACTATTATAATCACACTCCTTTATCATATCATTATATAGATAAAGGAACAATGGATTTTGACTTTTACGAAACTATAGATTATCAAATAACGTGATAAAGTGATAATGTGATAATATTTATCCAAAAAAATAATATATATAATAATATAATTATGAATAAAATTACATTATTTGGTTTGTCAATAATATTTTTATACAGTTTAATTCAAATATTTAAATTTTATGGTGTTACACCTGAAGCTTATAGTATGTATGTATATTTTTACATATTCATTTTAATAACAATTTTCATACTTCCAAATGATTATCCAAAACTTTGATTCCATTCCAATTACACGTTTTCATAATTTGATTTACTTGTTTTTACGTGTTCAAGAATATTTTTAATTGTCATTAAATCCATTTTTTCTTTCAAATTATCAAAAATTTCACTTTCCATTGGCTCTCTGTTATTAATTTTAATGAACAATTCTATAAAATCATTGACGTCTTTAAAATTAGTTTCTTCTTTCTTTTTGATTTTATTTTCTTTCATTTGTATATTTTTGGCCAACTCATTTTCAGCTTTTTGTTTATTTTCATCGTTATACCAAGGATTTCTACAATCATCTGTTGGTATCAATGAATCACAAATTTCTGGTTTGATGATTTTTTCATAAAAATTGCGCTTTTGAAAGTGTTTGTCAAATTCCATAATAATATTTTCGGGTATACTTGGACTAATTTCCATTAATCTATCATATTCTTCTTTACATATTTTAATCATATTAAATACTTTTGCCCTTTCTGAAGGGTGCTTTGCAAGTTCAATTTTAATGTTTCTATAAAATTTATCCCATGAAATACTACTAACCCTATGTGCTTCATTTAATTGTGTTATTTTTAAGAATTGCTGGATAGTTGTAATAATTCCCGCAGTAATATTGAACGCACCGACAATCATTACAAAATAATTTTGGTATTCTAATGGAACTCTTTCTTGTGCAAAATTAGCAGTTCCAGTTAAAGTTGATATTACAATTACTGGAATTGTATACCACGCGTTCAATCTAGAATACATGCTATTTGCTTTGGAATGCATCCATTTGTAACACATAGCTTTATCGCCCCATTCTATAAATATTCTTTCATGTTCAACCGACCATTCAATTTGGTCTTCACTCATATTATTAATAAGCATTTTATTTTCTTCACTTTCACCAAGTATGTCATTGTCATTTCTCATGGTTCTTTTATATTTTTATTAAATATTAAAATATTTTCAAATAATATAAAGGAATCTATGGAGATTAGGATTTCAAATTTAAAAACTGAATTTAATAACATTAGTTTAGTACGCAGCAAAATAATTAATGTTTTTGAAACTTTAAAAAATAAATCAGATAAGTTGAAAAATTTATACTCTGAATTTATCAAGCAAAGTAACTCTCAATTATTTGTTTTTGGTTTGGATTCATTCCATTTTCAAAGTAAATTAATAGATTTAGAATATGATGATATGAAGAGAATATTTTTGTTTGTCAATAACAGAATGTATTGTGAATATTTTAAATTGTATAAATTGATATGTTCTTATGTAATTGAAAATGTTACTGATAAAAAGGTATTAGAAATAATAAAGGGGAATAATTTTCCGGTATATAAAGATTTGGAACCTTTTAAAGATTATAAGTTTGAAATTACTGGTGATGTTCACGATAATATTTTAGTGTTACTAAATTCAATTGCTAGTATTATTAATAATAGAGAGAACGAGTTATCTATACACAGAAGTAAACAATTAATTGGTCTAAATATTGATAACTTTGTAAATTCATTTAATTATGAAATCATTTTGATGAAAGAGAAGGTGAATTTATTTTTATCGTATATTGAGTTTTTTCACAAATTACATGCTAAATATTTAAAAAGATTCAGTAATAAGATTCAATTAATGTCAAATCATGTTAATAGTGATATTCAATTTGACGAAAATTCTGAAAATAATGTACAAAATAATTCTAATGATGATTATCATGATGTAGCCGATGAACATGCTTTAATTGACCAACATAATAGTGAAAATAATCTTCCAAAATTGAATATTGAAATTGATGAACGAGATTATAAAAATGATTTTTTTGAAGATTATGAAAGTGGAATAAATACTCCGTCAAACGCATCTTATAAATCTACTGAAAGTCAGTTTACAAGTAATAAAAAAATTAAAATGCCGAAATTTATTAAAAATGGATTCAAAAAGGTAAGTAATATGATAACTGGTTGTAATAATAGTAAGGCAATTACTGATGAATTAGTATTGGAAAAATTGGCAATAAATGATTTTAAAGCTTCTGATGAATCGTTATCCATTAGTTTAAATGATTTCAATGATAATGTATCTGAAATTGAAATAAAGGTTCAAGAAACGCATGATGAATGTAATATTGTGGTTGAAGAGGAAGAGCTATTGGAACCAGTAGAACCAGTAGTTATTGAAGAATTTTTTGAAGAAGCTACTAATGAAAAGGAAACGCAAACTGTTTTTTTAAATGCAGAAGAGCCTGTTGTAGTAGTTGAAGAGCCTGTTATTGCAGAGGAAGAGCCTATTATTGTAGTTGAAGAACCTGTTATTGTAGAGGAAGAGCATGTTGTAGTAGTTGAAGAGCCTGTTGTTGTAGTTGAAGAATCTGTTATTGTAGTTGAAGAGCCTATTATTGTAGTTGAAGAGCCTGTTGTTGTAGTTGAAGAACCTGTTATTGTAGTTGAAGAACCTGTTATTGCAGAGGAAGAGCATGTTGTAGTAGTTGAAGAGCCTGTTATTGCAGAGGAAGAGCATGTTATTGCAGAGGAAGAGCATGTTATTGCAGAGGAAGAGCATGTTGTAGTAGTTGAAGAGCCTATTATTGCAGAGGAACCGCCTGTTATTGCAGAGGAAGAGCATGTTGTAGTAGTTGAAGAGCCTGTTATTGTAGTTGAAGAAACTATTGTAAATAATGATGAATAAGATAAACCGGGGTTTTGATTTTTCATAAATTCTAAAACTATAGAATTTATGAAATTTATTTAATAATAATTAATCAATATATCATAATTACTAGTTAAATAATTAATATTGTTACTTGATAATTGTGAGCCAAATAACACATATGCACTTCCAGTATATTCGTATGAAGAAGCGTAAAAATTAATAGGGTTATATGACATTCTTTCTACGACATACAAACTTGTAATATTTACTGAGGTAAGAGTATTAATGTTATATCCGGTTATTTGAAATAATGGATATGTCTTGTCGTTATTTGGACTATACGGGTAATTTGTATTAGTAAACTTAGGTAATTCTGCAGAAGTATTAATAGTACCATTTGATATAACTTGACTGTTATTAGTGTTGTATAATTGTATGTTTGAAGTTAATGCAGTTTCCATTATTTTTTGATTCAATGTTAGTACGTATATATATTTTTGAGTTGTTGTTGTTAAATTTATAATAGATGAATTATAATAACATTCGCCTGTATTATTTCCCTCTAATTGTGCAATAGGAGTTGTAGTGATAGCTTTAAAAAAATTATCAACTGCGAAATTTGTTTTATATTTATTTGACAAATTTTTTACTGTTTGTTGAGTTAACGTAGATAAACATACGTTACTATTTAAATAACTTACTAAACTATTGAAATTAGCAAGATTATTTTTAAAAGTATTATTATTAGGTAATAACTGAGGAGGAAAACTATTAATTACGTCAGAACTGGTGTAATTATTATCTGTTTTTCTAGAGGTTGATTTATAATAATACGATTTAACAAAATTATTTATATCAAATGTATATTTATTAAGATAACCAACTCTAAACAATGGTAAAAATGTACAATTATTAATGTATTCAACCGGTATTTTTGAAATTATGTATCCTTTGTTCTTAAATTCATTTGCAACTGTTTTACTAGAAGTCATACAAATGTTTATTTTGTTTCCAGAAGTTTTAAACTTATCAAAAAATTGAATAGCTATATCTACACTTCCGAATACATCTGTAGTGGCCTTATTTTTGGTATAACTATAAAAATAAGGAGCTAAACTAAAATAGTTATGATTGTATAACCAAACTTTATTGGGAACAGTAATTTCATATAATATGTAATCATTTGGACCCATATTCACTAAACTAAGTCCAGTTGTTTTTAAATTAGAAACTCCTGGAAAAATAGTTGAGTAATAATCAACGGTTGAGTTTGCACTATAAGCATTCAATTGCGTAAACACATCAATTACATCCAAACCATTACTAACATTATAATTGAATCCACTAATCAATTTATTATCAGTATTGAAATCTTTTTTAATAGTAATAAAATAGCTTAAATTGGAAACGCTACTGATTGAAACATTATAATCGGTATTATCATTTTTTTTATTTAAGCTAGCTATTAAATTGTTTGCTAAAGTTGTCATCTGTCTATTAGTTTGTTCTATAATAGTGGTTTCAGATGTTCCAGTTGTTTTTCCAGTTGCAGTACTTGTACCTGTTCCCGTAGCTGTTTGAATGCCTGAAGAAATGTTGTTTAATCCAACATCTAAATTAGAAGTACCGTTAGAGTTGTATTTTTTAGTCATATATATATATACACGATAAAAATAAACGCATTTATAATTATTACCAATGAATTAAATATATTAAATATAAATGAATATAAATATAAGTAAACGTATTTAATATATTATATTTTAATATGGATACTAATAATAAAGTAAATAATACAATTTTTACAAAATTATTGCAATCTATAAATAATAATAAAAAATTAACTGTAGAAAATATAGATTTTATAGAATCATTGTCAAGTGATAAGAAAATGGAAATTATATTATTATATGACAAAATAGTAGAAGCAAATAAAAAATTATTAGACGGGTTATTATATACTAATTCATTAAAGTAAATATAAAATATATTTAAAGTTATCCTTGTAAATTTTAAATATAGCACAATGCTTTCACGATTCATAATTAAACGCTATTGTCATTCACATGGAAGGTCAAAATGTTATGAAAATATACATAAAATAGATTCAATGAGACAAGAATTAAATGAAATTAAAGAAACATTGAGAAGTTACCATGAACCTTTTATTGTTATATATGGCACAAGTATTTTTTCGCTTGCGGGTACAGTATGTTTACTTTTTACAAACTAGTCTACGCGATAAGATTTATTTAAGTTGTTTTATTAGTTAATAAAAAAATTGAATTAAATACAAAACAATAATTAATATAATACAATATAAAGAAAATACATAATGGAACGCAGATTAAATAAAAAAGTAGAATCTTACATTACGCTATTTAAAGATAGCATCAAAGAAAAGGCTACTCAAATGGGTGTTATTAATAATGAGGAAGTAAATCAACTTTTGCATTATATTTATGACTATGATAGACTTTCATTTAATAAAGAAGACTTTATGAAAAGAAAGAGAGTGAAAAATTTTGTACCCATTTTTGATAGATGCTGTGCAAAAAGAGCGTCAAATGAACAGTGTACTAGAAGAAAAAAAGAGGGGTTTGAATATTGTGGTACACACATGAAAGGCACGCCTCACGGTATTATTGAAAATCAAGATAATGAAGTCAAAGTAAACACTCAAAAAATAGAGGTTTGGGCGCAAGATATACAAGGTATTATTTATTATATTGATAAATTTAATAATGTTTATCAAGCAGAAGATATTGTTGTAAATAAAGTAAACCCAAAAATAATTGCAAAATATGTAAGAACAGGTGAACAATATTCAATTCCAGAGTTCAATTTATAATAAGTATTTATGCAAATAATTTAGTTAAATGAATAATTTATATCCGCGTGAGTTTAGTTTTTTTTATATATATTATATATAATGGCAAAAAAATATACAAAGAAAAGAAGAGGTGGAAATATGTCAAACCTACAAAGTGATTTCAACGAATTAGAAATGATTGTTGAAAAAATAACTAATGATGTTAAAGAATTGAAAAAACAAATTACAAATGTTGATTCTACTAATGTAGAAGGAGATAATGATAATGTAGAAAAATCTGAGACTAGTGATAATAATTTAGGGATTATGAAAGAAAATGAGGAAAATCAGGAAAACGATGAAATAGAGGAAAATGAAACCTCAGATGGAAAAACTTTAGAAGACAAAAAAACTGAAATAAAAGAACTAATAAAAAATGCAAATAAGATGCTTTATGTTGATGGAAATTGTAATTTGAAAATGAATAAAAAGCCATGTAGCACTGGCAAAGATACATTAGATGGTTTTGAAAGAGCAGTAAATAAACCCGATTTTGATGATGGTAAAGCAGATTCATTGAAAAGTAATGTTGAAAATTATATTAAACGAATTACAAATGAATTAAATATTAAAGGTGGTCGCAAAACAAAAAAATTAAGAAAAAATAAAAAGAGAATTACAAAACGAAGATAATCAAATTATATTTATATTTTAAACAAATAATATAAATATAATATAAATGGCGAATAAAGGGACGAGAAAAGGGAAAAATAATATTAGAGGAGGGTTAAACTCTAATGTTTATGACAATATAATAAGTTCAATGAATAAATTGAATAATGATATAAAAAACTTGGGTACTATAATTGCGAATATTAAGAATAGTCAAAATCAAATTCAAGAAGAAAAAATTGATGATAGTAAACTAGAAAATCCTATAAACGAACAGTCAAATGATAACATTCCGCAAGATATTGCAGATAAAATTGAAGAACAAAAACAAGAAATGAATGACGTTTTAGAAGATGTTAACGAAAAAGAGGAAAAAATACAAGAAGAACAAGAACCTACAAGTAATGAAACAAATGATGGCGACGGAAAACTTGCAGAATCAAAAGAAGAGTTACAAAATGATATTAATTTGTTAACAGAGCAAATTAATAAAGGACTAGAAGACAATTCTTTACTTAAAAATAAGCCACAACGTAACCGTTCATTTTATTCAAATAGTCGTACGTGGAGCCAATGGTTTTATGGTTTTGTTGAATATTATGATGAATTGAAAAGTTCATTGACTAATATCATTGAAAATAGATATTATAATTCAATTTTAAGAAAACCAGTTAATGAGAGAACACAAACAGAAAAAGCTATGATAGAAAAAGTAGAAAATTTGGAAATTGAATTGACAAATATGAATAAAACTATAGGTAGCAAGGGTGGCTTTCGTAGAAAAAAACACACAAGAAAAAATAAAAAATAAATGTGAATGTAGGATTTTATTTATCCCCTTTTATATTGTAATTCACTTCATGCGCATGAATATTATGCGATTTAAGTAAGCGTCCTATCATTACATCTTCGTAAATTTCTCTCTCTCTGACAGTATTTATATTTGAAGAGTTGTATGTTTTGTTAATTAGAATCATGGCTTTTCTACTTAATATATAACTACAACCGCCATCTAACCATGTAACGTCAGATACATCTCCTTGTTTGTTATCCCAATGACTGTGTTTGGAAACTTTACCAAAATGGTAATCACTCCAAGTATTAGGTGGTCTATATTGTTTTTTTTGACCGATGTAATTATAAAAATGCAATTCATTTAAATAATGTAAATTTTTAATATTTTCATCTGTAAAGTATGTGTCATGGTCGTCTATTTTTAATACATGCGTAATATTTTTGAATTCAGGCTTTGTTAATATTTGTTCTATTAATAAAATTATTTTTTCGGGTAAACCTTCGTAATGGTCATTACAATTTAAATATAAAATTTTTGAATTTCTATCATAAAATGTAGAATTATTGTATGAACCAGTAAATACGATTACATTTTTACTTCTATTTTTTATTTCACTCCATAAATGTGAATGTTTTTTACACGATAAAACAGTAACCAGTATATTAATTGGTTTTTTGTATCTTCTATTTTGATTTTTACCGAATTGCAAATAGTGATTGACAGTTTGGATTAATGACATTCTTTTATCTAAATCTTTATTTAATGATAAGTAAGTTTTATAATTAAAATCATTTGGTAACAGTGACATAATAATATATTCAAATAATTTAATTCTTTATTTAAAAAATAAAGAATTAAAAAACTAATAATATTACAAATATGGATATTGACTCTGATTGCAAATTAATTTTAAATCAGGCAGGTATTTATTTTAATAGTTTTGCAGAATTAGAAGGCTTATTTTTTCCTAGAGAACAATTACTTTCTGAAACAAAATATAATGAGGTAAAAAAACACATTCCTGAGTTGAAAAAAAAGTTTAGTTCTTCTTTTATGACTTCACTGCAAAAAAAAGCTGAAACAAACCAAAGATGGCCTTTATTAAATTTAGTTAGACAAGTATTGTCAGTCTACAAGTACCTTTTAGCTCCTATAAGAAAATGTGATGGTTATACGTCGGACGGCGTAAAAAAATATAAACGTTATTTCAAAATTGTTAGAAAAATTAACGTATTAAAAAGTATTGAAAGTGACGATGATATATAAATATATAAATATATAAATTATTTTAAATGTTTGTATTTTTATGATAACTTATATAAATGAGTAGTTTTGGATATGAGATTGATTTTGTAATTCCAGTATGTAACAATAATATGATAATTAGAGTAACAATTGAATCTATAATATTTAATTATAAACCCAAAAATATTTATATAATAACAAACAAAACAGATTCGGAAATTTTAGAAAAAGAATGGTTACAATGGAATGTTTATAATACAAAAATAACTTTTATAGACGAAGAAACGTATTTTATTACTAATTATGGTTTAACAAAATCAGAAATTTATAAATGGTACACTTGGAAAGACGAACAATCAAGAGAATACGGTTGGTGGTATCAACAATTGTTAAAATTAGGCGCATACAAACAGATAACAAATTTATCCGACCCATATGTTGTATGGGACTCAGATTTAATAGTATTACAAAAATGGGAGTTATGTGACAAATCTAATGATATTTATAAGTTTGCTATTTTACAAGAATGTGCAAAAAATGAATTCAATAAAAATGAGTATTCAAAATCAATTTGTGAATTAATTGGATTGAATGCTATAGAACCGCCGATTGAAGGAACATTTGTACCGCATCATTTTATAATGCATCATAAAGTTTTATCAGATTTAATAAATCATATTGAAAATGGGAGCAAACAAAATTTTAATTGGATAAAAGCAATTATGAATCTGTCAAATACTTATTATAGGTTTAGTGAATACAAATGTATTGCAACTTTTATGAATAGTTACTATCCCAAACTATTATCATTTTATCCTTTTCACGAATATGGAAAAAGAGGAATACGTTATAGGGATTCAAATGAAATATTGGAAAAATTAAAAAACTTTTGTGAAAATGGTGGTAACAAAAAAAAATTGACATACCATACATTTGTGGAATTCATTAACGAAAATTTTGATACAAGGCCTAGTTACATTCAAATTGAACATGTTACCAACCTTTAGAATCCACCTTTAGAATCCACCTTTAGAAAAGGTGGAGCCAAACCGTTTAGACCATTTTTTAAAAGGTATTATGCAATATTTTGGATTTACCTTTTTTAAAAGGTAAAAATAATGACTTAAAATATAGATTATTATAAATATAGATGAATCTTTTACAAGTGATTCTATACTGGTTTTTTCTAGTGTGTTTAAATAATTCTTGTTTATTTTTGACATGCAAATACGTGAGGAAATTGGACTTATCAATGAGAAAAGAAAAGAAAACAAATGTTAATTTTATTTATAGTCCAAAGTCAACAAACCAAGATAAATATGTGGAATATTTGAATGATGATAGAGTTGATATGATAATTGCTGTAGGACCAGCCGGGACAGGCAAAACCTTATTTGCCTGTTTAAAAGCAATTTCCCAACTTAAAAATGGCGAGATTAAAAAGCTTGTTGTAACCCGGCCTGTTGTAACAGTAGAAGAAGATATAGGGTTTTTACCAGGTAATATTGTTAAAAAAATGGACCCATGGACCAGACCAATTTTTGACTTATTTTTAGAATTTTTTTCTAAAACTGAACTTGATAATTTTATCCATAATAACGTTATTGAAATTTCCCCTTTGGCTTTTATGAGAGGTCGTACCTTCAAAAATTCATTTATAATTGCAGATGAAATGCAAAATAGTTCACCGAATCAAATGAAAATGTTGACAACGCGAATTGGTGTAAATAGTAAAATGATAATTACTGGAGATTTAAAGCAAACAGATATTCCAATTAACAATGGTCTGGAAGATTTGATAGAAAAAGTTAATAAATATAATGCCAAAAACAACAATAGTTTACATTCAATAAAGATAGTTACATTTGAAAAACGTGATATAGAGAGAAGTGAAATTGTCAAACATATAATAAATATTTATGAGAGCGATGATAAGACTACAATTACCGAAAAAAACTCTACATCTGTTGTTAGTAATCACAATACCACAATCATTATACCGGAAAATACTTCTACGACCACATATATAACGTCTAATAGAATAAATAATAATTACAAGTATAATGTTAATAATGATAATGATGCAGCGCTAATACCTAAACGCCAGATGACAAGAAATACCGATATATTTTTTGATAGTTCAAATTTTTGAAATAATGTTTTGAAAAGAGTAACAGTTTGGCTCCACCTTTTTGAAAGGTGGTAAAAAAAAAATGTAAAAGTAAAAAAAAGAGAAGTAAAAAAAAAATATAAAAGTAAAAAAAAGTGAAGTAAAAAAAAAATTGAAATGATAAAAAGTAAAAAATAAAAAGGTAAAAATAAGTAATAAAATGTCAATGTCAATGTCAAGTGAGATATCAAATTTCTGTTTAGAAAAGGTAGAGTCAAAAGATTTGGCTCCACCTTTCTCAAAGGTGGAATCAAAGGTGGAATCAAAGGTGGACTCAAAGTTTGTATCAAAGCCAGTAAAAAAAGTAGTAGAAAGGCTAAGTGAAAAGTACAATTTTGAAGTAGAAGAAGCTTTAAGATGGTTAAGTGAGCCAAAGTCAAAGTCAAAGTCAAAGTCCAAGTCTTTGTCGGCACCTTTACCAAAGGTTGTATCGAAATACCCAATGCCATTTGACGGTTTAAAAAGAGAAAACTGCTGCAATGGAATCGTAAAAAACCATGGCTTATACACCCAATGCTCAAAAAAAGTAAATGGTTTTTGCAAAGGTTGCGAATTGGAACCATACGGAAACATAGATGAGCGTGTAAAAGTAGGTTTGTACGAATACAAAGACCCAAAAGGTAAAAATCCAAAAAGATACACAGAAGTGTTAAAAAAATTAAAAATTACAAAAGAAGAAGTAGAAGAAGATGCAAAAAGATTGAATATTGTAATAAATGCAGTTCACTTTGAAGAAGTATCTCAAGAGAATGTAAAACGCGGACGACCAAAAGCAGAAAAAAAAGTAAAAGAGTCAGCAGGTAAGAAAGGTCGTCCAAAGAAGGAAAAGAAGGTAGTAGAAGTAAGTAAAGATTTAGAAGAGGAAGATTTATTTGCAACACTAATAGCAAACGCTCAAAATCAACCTTTAGAAAATCAACCTTTAGAAAATCAACCTTTAGAAAAGGTTGAGCCAAATCCATTACAAGATGTGATTGTAGAGGAGGTTCAACCTTTAGAAAATGTTGAGGCAAACGAAGAGGTCAACGTAGAGCCAGAGGTTTTGGCTCCACCTTTATCAAAGGTGGAAAAGGTGGAAAAGGTGGAAAAGGTGGACAAAAAGCAAAAGAATGCTGAAGATAAGGCAGCTAAAGAGGCGGCAAAAGAAGCAGAAAAGCAAAAGAAGGCTGAAGAGAAGGCAGCTAAAGAGGCGGCAAAAGAAGCAGAAAAGCAAAAGAAGGCTGAAGATAAGGCAGCTAAAGAGGCAGCAAAAGAAGCAGAAAAGCAAAAGAAGGCAGAAGAGAAGGCAGCAAAGGAAGCCAAAAAGAAGTCAAAAGATTTGGCTCCACCTTTACCAAAGGTGGATTCAAATGTGGAAGAAGAAGCCGATGTAGTAAAAAAGATTGAATTTGAAGGCAAGCCATATTATAAATCAAAAAAGAATGGAATAATTTATAATATGGAACAAGAAGTAGTAGGTAAATGGAATGAAGAGAGAAACGAGATAGACTTTGATGAAGAAGAGGAAGAAGAAGAGTACGACGACTGAATCCAGCTTTTAGAAAAGGTGCAGCCAAAATGAGAAAAAAATAGATAGTGTAATTTGTATTATATTTGTAATCATGTTTTTAAATAAATAAAAAACCCAAACGGTTTTTTTTTTCGCACGATTATGTGGTTATTTTTGTCACCCATTTCTCGTTTCCACACCCATTTCTCGTTTCCCTTGTACGGAACATTCGGGGAACATTCTTTGATGGCCAGGTAGTGCGAACCCTACCCCGGCAACCCCGGGTGCACGAGTTGTCACTGTATATGGTGCGAAGCGGATGATAGAGTGGATGATGGGTGCATGAAAGTATAAAGATTATATAGTTGTATAAAATATTACATAGTACTATTTATTAACTCCATGTAGTTTAAATCTATCAATATGTGATTCAGTAGCAGATTTTTTTTTAGAAACAATTTTTCCACTTGTATTAAGCATAAAATCATTTTTATTCAACCCTCCAGTTGTTTTATATGCTTTACAATTCCATACATCTTCTCTCGTACCAATCAATTTATCATAAATAATATCATTGCAAAAATATTTCCCTTCTTTATTTTTTTTAATTTCACTATTGTAGTAATTTTGTTTTAATGATTTAATATTAGTAATATAATTATCAACTTCTTCTTGTTGTATAAAAAGAATACTATCTTTATATTTTATATTCTTTTTAATTGAATCAAGTTTTTTGATTAATTTGATATTTTGAATTTTCAAATGTTTATTTTCAGCAGTTAACAAAATAACTTCGTCAATATTATTATTATCATTTTTGATTTCAAGTTGCTGTTTTAAAAGTTTATTTTCTTGTAATATTTTGATATAATTTTCAGGAGAATATTCAATACTGCAAATAATTTCTTTAATAATTTTATCTAATTCAGAAAAAGTTATGTTGTCTACACAGAGTAGTTCAACATATTTTTTATTTTTTAAGGTGATTGAGCGAATTCTTTCACTGAAAAATTGATTATCTTTAATTGCATTTTCAATTTGTAATTTATTATCAACTTTGAAAGCATTAACTAACCAAAAATTAGAATATGTATCTTTGTGTTTACACACGCGATTTTTTAAAAAATTAGAGTTTCCGAATTTAATTAATTTCTCATTTTTATCACTAAGATTATCTATAATTCCATAATAAACGCACTGTGTATTATTAGGAAATTGTTGTAAAATAGTCTTCTCTCTAATAACTAATTTATCCTTTTCATTTGCAATAATTTGATTGTGAAGAAGATTATGTTCATTCTTATAATTGTCTAATTGAATTTTAAGTTCATTGCTTTCTTCTTGAATAATTTCGTGGAGTGTTTCTTCTAATTTAATATAATATTCATGAACTTCATCTGCTTTTTTTGTGCCTGCCTTTAAACAGAATTTTTTGAAGGTGTCAATATTTAATAATATTGTTTGTTTATTCTGACCACCATGATTAGGTGTTTTTTGCTCCTCCGTAGGGAGAAGCAAGATTTTATAATCTTTATTCAAAATAAATTGCTGTTCTAAAAATCGTTTTGCATTATATTTAGAACTAAACCCTAACCATTTCCATACATTATCCAAATCAATAACAAAGTCGTTTTTTTTATCGCAATTCAAATAACAATAAAAACTTGCGACAAACATTTGTTGTTGACTATCATTAAACGTGTCTTTAATTTTGGTAATTAATTTGTTATGATAATCACCTGACAATTTTGTAATAGGATTTTGTTCAATTAAACTGACAATATCAAAATTAGACATATGTAAATTATACATATAATTCGCATATTTTATTTAAGTATTTTTATCGGCGATTTCTATATTTCCAGACTCATTTCTTTGCTTCGCTTTTTGATTGTATAAATGAAATACTAGTTCATGCGGAAGATTCGCGGAACATTCCACCGATGCCAGGTAGTGCGAACCCTACCCCGGCAACCCCGGGTGCACGAGTTGGCACTGTATATGGTGCGAAGCGGATGATAGAGTGGATGATGGGTGCATGAAAGTATATAACTATTTCGCTCACCCTCAAAGTAAAACAAAGATTACACCCTATCATTTTCTCTCTTTAATACCAAAGAAAGAGAGAAAACCTAACAAATATTTTTTGCACCACTTTTCTAAAAAGTGGTAAGGTTGACTTTATCAATACCAACATGTTTTGAAATCTTATGAATAATTTTATTGTCTTTCATAGATTCATCATCTCCTTTGCCTCCCATAGATTCATATACAATTGTATTAAACACACTGCTTTTTTTAGAATCACCGTTGTCACAATCGGGATATTTCTCTCTAAACTTCTTAAACATACATATATTTTTATGGGCAATCGCCTTTATCAACTTTTTCAGTTTAGGTTTATTATCTTCTTCCTTTTCCCATTTATCTTCATCTTTAATGTATATAACTTCTCTTTTATTGTCTGTGCAATGTATGGGTCTTTTTTCCATCTCTAAAGCATTCAAATTTTTAATGATTATATTGGAAATGCCTTCAATATAACCACTTTTTCCAACATTTTCCAAATCAGATAACTCCAATTGGACTGAATCCACAAACTCTTTGATATTCATAGCATCTTTGCAGGTCTCGTTTAAAAAGAGTTGTAGATTGAATGTTTTATTGTTATTATAAGAATTGTTAGCGTTTGTGTTGCCGATAGTATTAACATTAGCAGGTTGTATTTGCTTACAAACTTCTATAATCATATTCTTTAATTCTTTATTTTCATTCATTAAATATTTGACTAAAACCCCTTCATCGTTATCTATTTTATGATTATTTAAATTACATTTTTTTTTGTGTTTCCATAATCCAGTTCTCTCTTTAAAATTTGCATTACAATGTAAACAAATAAATTGTTTGCAACTACCTTCGGCTACTTTATTGGCAACTTTTGTTGATTCTGTTGATTCCAAATGTTTCAATGTCCCTAAATGTTTGTCGTAATTACTTTTCTTATCTGTATAGTATTGGCAAACATTACAACAATATTTATGGCTACTTTCGGCTACTTTTTCGGCTACTTTTGTTGAAAATGTTGACATAAAGTAGCAACAGAAAAAAATTGCAGTGATTTTAACAAATAAATTTTAAAAATTATCATAACAACTTTACAATTATTTTTTTGGCGACCACATGCTAATTTTACATTTCAGTCACAAATGATGATTTTCCCAAACTATTTCGCCCCTTTTCATTTTTGGACATTTTTTTTGTCCATTTTTGAAAAGACAAAATACTTTTGGATACACTTTTCCTTCAATATCTTAGAGAGAAATATTATAAAAATATGAAATAAATCTTTATAAACCCACACCATATATGCTCTAAAAACACCACCGATATCTCGTTTTGTCACTCATTTCTAGGGCCCCTATATATAGCCCCTTGCATAGTGTACTAATCTCGCGGAACATTCGTGGAACATTCTTTGAGGGCAAGGGGCGGGCGAACCCTACCCAGGCACCCCGGTGCACGAGTTGTCACTGTGATACAGTGCATCAACCTTTATCAAAGGTTGAGCCAAAGAAAGATTACAATCTTTCATTTTCTCTCTTTAACATTAATCAAAGAGAGAAAAAGAACCACTAAAAAAGGTTAGTTAGTTACAAATACAAAATACAAAACATTTGGCTCCACCTTACAACTTTTAACAAAAGTTGTGCAAAACTCCGAGAAATTTGGCTCCACCTTTTCTAAAGGTGGATTAGTACATATCCATAATATTATTCTGACGAACACTAGGAAACTCAATAGGCTCAGGGAATTGCGCGTATTGAATATCATCATCTGAATCTTCGTCCTCATCATCATCAGAATCAGACCAATCATCATCATCCTCGGAATCACTGTCATTGTGACCCACAGGCATTACACCCTCGCCATAAACCTTCCTAGTTTGAAACAAATCATCACGGCAAATAGGACAAGGTAACTCATCGCCGTTTCGTTTGATACTGCTCCAGCATGCAACACATAATTTATGACCACATGCTGTCGTGGTTTTAGTCGTATCTAAGCAAACGGAACACTCTTCTGGATGTTCATCATCGCATGGAAGGTTTGTTAAATCATAGTGACCCCAAATATAAGGCGCCTCCTTAGGATGTTTATTTTCAGGTGTTGTTAACACACCATTCAACTTGTCAAACTTCATGACCTTAATATCTTTATGAATATGCTTTAAAACACTCTCATAATCCTTCAACGTATATTTTGTTAGCTTTTTAACATATGTTTTTCTGAAGAGAATTTGTTCAATTCTAATACCAATTCCGTTTTTCCATCTGGTAATGCGACCATCAAGACCATTAGTCTCGTCAGCCTTGCCATACATTTTTAGGTTATCACAACGGATTGAAATTGACATGCCATTTTGATTGACAATAAAATCACATTTAACCTTCAAACAATCAATGCTTTCAACTGGTAAAACTACGCTACCATATTTTCCAAAATAGGAATTTTCTTCCATATTCTTCTCAATGGCAAGTTTAATGGATACCGGTAGTTCTTTGCTAGCAATAGGCACGCATCTGCAACCAGCCTCCTGGCAGGCAACTTGGACAACATTATCGGCATTGACATTGATTGACATTCTGCTTTTCTGCTTTTCTGCTTTTCTGCTTGTTAGTAGGTTCGTTACACTTTTAATACAATTATATGCCTATCCAAGAATCCTGAAAAAGTATCTCAATTTTTTTTTAAGGGAACCTAGGTTCCCCTATGACCCCTCCTATCTACATTTACTTTTGCATAAAAAAAGCCCGAAGACCTTTGACTCCACCTTTATTAAAGGTGGAAAGTTAGTTAAAATTACAGGTATAAATATTTATGTTACTAGTTACAGATTAAATTGTCTTGAAATTATGGTCAAATGAGAAGTCGCCTAATATATGGGCTTTAAGGCAAAGCATGCCACATGGGCCGTTGTTAGACCAACGGAAATACATGAGGTCATCTTCGGTAATCCAATCTTTTTCTTTTTTTTGTAGCCAAACTGCTACTTTAAGTGTCTCTTCCTTAGTGAATACAACGTCCCACCCTCTTCTTTTATTTCTGGGTGATACTAGTTTCCTCATGACTTCATTAATGAATTGTCTTTTTTCTTCTTGTGTTTTTGGGTAAAGGTTCTTTGGGCCTGGAGGGTCATATAGCTCTTCCATATACTCACGGTTCAATATCTCACGTTCACTGGCACTTATTCTACTTCTTCTGCGTCTTTGTGGTGCTGATGGTGTTCTGGTTGTCATTGTTCGTGGTGGTGTTGTTGGCGCTGTTGACATTCTGCTTGTTAGTAGGTTCGTTACACTTTTAATACAATTAATTGCCTATCCAAGAACGGTAAAAAAGTATCTCAATTTTTTTTTATCCACCTTTGAAAAAGGTGGAGCCAAAGGATTAACATATTTTTTCCACCTTTGAGAAAGGTGGAGCCAAAGATAGTTGAAGTTGAAGTTGAAGTTGAAGTTGAAGTTACCGGTATCATTACAACCTAGTGAAGTACCCAGGTGGACAAATCTTAACAAAAAAATGTTAATCCTTTGGCTCCACCTTTTTGAAAGGTGGAAGAAAAAAAATTGAGATCTTTTTCATCAATTAACGGATAGGCATATAATTAACTAACAAGTGTCGCGAACCTAATAACAAGCAGAAGAATAACGAACCTAATTACAAGCAGAACAATAACGAAACCGATAACGAAAATGACAACAACCATGCCAGCAACCATCCCATCATCAATGACCCCTGAAATGCACGAGATACTCTTTAATTCCATCTCAAAACCACCGACTTCTCAAGAAGATAGAGTCAAATACCTTGTGGCTTCTTTAACAAGAATCGTGGAAAAAGAGCCAGATTATTTCAAGTATTTCTTCTTTAACGACATTGAGGATTTCAAAACACTGGCAACCTGGGTGGACAGAAAGACCAAAGGCGAACCTTTTACAGATGGTGAGATGCTCGGGTTGAAGGCTTTAAATAGTGCACAAATTAAATACTTTGGATTAGCCATTTTCAAGGAGCTTGCATTAGGCATATTTGACGAAGACCAATTTTACGAAGATTGTGGTGTTCCTAAGAACGCAAGACGTGAACGAAAACAACCAAAAGATATCCTCAAATGGGATCTAATAAAACAATAAACATTTATACCTGTAACTTTAACTAACTTTTCACCTTTTTTTAATCCATCTTTTCTCCACTTTTTTGAAAAATAAAAAAAATATGTCAAAAGCTTTGGCTCCACCTTTCTCAAAGGTGGATTAAAAAAAATATGTCAAAAGCTCTGGTTCCACCTTTTTAACAGGTGGATTAAAAAAAAATTGAGATACTTTTTCTCTCTATTCTTTAATTTATTAAAACAACTAACAAACCAATTTACCAAAATGCAACTAAGATCAGGACGTTCAACTTTAACAAGAGCCACCACTGCCGCTACCCCAGCACATGCTACAAGAGCATCAGCAAGAAGAGCCTCACGCAACTACGAAGAATTTAACGAAAGAAGAAGATACCAAGAAGAGCAAAAAAAAATTGAAGACTCCATCTATGAAGAAGAAAAACTCGCTAGTCCATCAAAACAAAAATGGAAGCATATCTCAAAAAGAATCAAACACTTAGTATACTTAAGCGAATGCCAAAGAAAACAAAAATGCACTTTCACTGAAAAAGTAAACACTATCAACGAAATCTACGAATTCATATTATACAATATGGACGATTTAATTGAGCTATTCAATGGTGAAATGAAACACAGACAAGATTTCCCTGAAATGCTTTACACTAAAGGCAACGAACTTCGTAGAGATATCTCCCGAGCAAACAAGAAAACCAGAGGTGAGCAACAATTGGCCTGGGAGTGCAATGACCTTATCAATCATGCTACTCAACTAATCTACCGTCATATCCTTTCCACCGTTCACAAAGATTGAGCCAATTCAACCTTTGGAAAACCAAAAATTTCAACTTTATAAATGTAACATATAACTAACTAACCCTTTTTTTGTCAAAAATATTTTTTTTATTTATAGACGTAGGACATTTTTATAAACCAGAAAATGTGTAGAACCTAAAAATAAAAAGTTATAAAAAAAAATGATATCTTTTTTTTCTCTTTATTTTAAATTATAAAATGAAAAATGACAACTAATACTTCAAACTACGATAACGATATTGATATTTCCGGATATTATGATGGTATACGAGCAGCACCCAAACCTTTTCATGAACATGCAAAAGAAATACTTCATAATAGCTTGGAAGCAATACGATTGGCAGAAAAAAACAACCAATATCTTTCTTCTAAGATAAATGTAAATATTTATTTAGATAAAAATGATAGACCAGAAAAATTTGAATTTGAAGATGCAAGTACAAATGGAACAGGTATTAAAAATATGAAAAGTAAAAACATATTAACTCACTATAGACATGAAGGTGAAAAAACTGGATTCAGTGAATATGGTGAAGGAGGTAGTGAAGCCACAAAGCAAATAGCAGATTATATTATTTTTGAATCTGTTAGTGAAGAAGGAAATTCAGAAATTTTAATTTTAGATAAAGAAAAAGCTATCAGTGAAAATAGTTGCAAAAAAAGCTCTCATTATTCTAATGAAGGTAGTTATAAACCTGGAAACAACTTTTCAACTGGAACCAAAGTAACGTTAACAAAATTAACTGATTCTTATAAAACAAAAGAATTAGGTAACCAATGTTTATCTGGTGACCTCGCTGCAAAATTATCTAATTCATTTATTCAAATAAATTTAACTTTATTAGAATTCAAATTAAAAATTTATAAAAATAATGAAGTAGTCAAAGATTTTGACATCATTCCTACAACCAATTTGAGAGGAGTAAAACAAGAATATAATTTATGTATTTATAAACATGATGAAACGGAAGAACTTATTTGTGTTGTTAACAATAATAAAAATAATAAAAAAGTAACCTATGAAGAAGAAGGAAAAAAAAAAAAGAGTTTTAAAAG
>Ga0209188_1000419_pt1 | contig 41537 bp, 49 predicted proteins | sample C_130625_EF_Meta_FD_187307 | JGI IMG/M metagenome (GOLD analysis project Ga0209188, IMG submission 187307) | Freshwater microbial communities from Lake Croche, Canada to study carbon cycling - C_130625_EF_MetaG (SPAdes) (version 2) | ecosystem: Environmental > Aquatic > Freshwater > Lake...
TGCTCGAAATAAAAATCATCTGACCTTGATTTCCCGAAGGTACAGGACCTGTAGCTCCCTGAGGACCCGTAGCACCAGTTGGTCCTGTGGCTCCAGTGGGTCCCGTAGCTCCAGTGGGTCCCGTAGCTCCTGTAGGTCCTGTTGCGCCCGTGGGGCCAGTGGCACCTGTTGGTCCCGTAGCGCCCGTTGGCCCTGTTGCGCCAGTTGGTCCTGTGGCTCCAGTGGGTCCCGTAGCTCCCTGAGGACCCGTAGCACCTGTTGGCCCTGTAGCGCCAGTTGGTCCCGTAGCGCCCGTGGGTCCTGTGGCTCCTGTTGGTCCAGTAGCACCTGTTGGTCCAGTAGCACCTGTTGGGCCTGTGGCTCCCGTGGGTCCTGTGGCTCCAGTGGGTCCCGTAGCGCCTGTTGGCCCTGTTGCACCCGTAGGTCCTGTAGCACCAGTTGGCCCCGTAGCGCCTGTTGGTCCCGTAGCGCCTGTTGGTCCAGTAGCACCTGTTGGGCCTGTGGCTCCAGTGGGTCCCGTAGCTCCAGTGGGTCCCGTAGCTCCAGTGGGTCCCGTAGCTCCAGTGGGTCCTGTGGCTCCAGTGGGTCCCGTAGCGCCCGTAGGTCCTGTGGCTCCAGTTGGACCTGTGGCGCCCGTTGGTCCTGTGGCTCCAGTGGGTCCCGTAGCGCCCGTTGGTCCTGTGGCTCCAGTGGGTCCTGTGGCTCCAGTGGGTCCCGTAGCGCCCGTTGGTCCAGTAGCACCTGTTGGTCCCGTGGCTCCAGTTGGGCCCGTAGCGCCTGTTGGTCCCGTAGCTCCAGTTGGGCCCGTAGCGCCTGTTGGTCCCGTAGCACCTGTTGGTCCCGTGGCTCCAGTTGGTCCCGTGGCGCCTGTCGGTCCCGTAGCGCCTGTTGGTCCCGTAGCGCCTGTTGGTCCCGTGGCTCCTGTTGGTCCAGTAGCTCCCGTAGGTCCCGTGGCTCCTGTTGGGCCTGTGGCTCCAGTTGGTCCCGTGGCTCCAGTGGGTCCCGTGGCTCCAGTGGGTCCCGTGGCTCCTGTTGGTCCCGTGGCTCCAGTGGGTCCCGTGGCTCCAGTGGGTCCAGTGGGTCCCGTGGCTCCAGTTGGGCCCGTAGCACCTGTTGGCCCCGTAGCACCCGTTGGTCCCGTAGCGCCTGTTGGCCCCGTAGCACCCGTTGGTCCCGTAGCGCCAGTGGGTCCCGTATCACCTGTTGGGCCTGTGGCTCCAGTTGGCCCACTCGATGGAATTACCCATGCTAGACCAGTCCCTGTAGTCGAAAGAACATAGGAAGGTTCTGCACTAGAACCTGGAATAATCAGGTTAGATACAAAAATGTCTTGAGTCGTAACAGAATTACTCGCGTAAATATTTCCGGTAACCATAAGATTCGCAGTAGGCGTCGCAGTAGATCCTATACCTACAGGACCAGGGAATGTCAGGCTCGTCGTTCCTGTCCACTGGGACCCAACGAAACCCACAATATTCGTAGTGTAGATATTAGCGACATTTAAGGTCACCGCGTTTATCTGTAAAGCAGTCTCTAAAGAAGAAACGTTCAGGGTCTCCACGTTGGCCGAACTCACTTTGAAATTTCCATAAACAGTTCCTGCTACATATAAATTCCCAGTAAATGTACCGTCTCCGCTGATTACATTACCAGCGATGACGTTACCAGTTGTCGATAGGACATTGTTTGTTATCGTGACATTAGCCGGGGGTATGCTAGACCCCTGATTGTTTATGACGACCGTGTAGGGCGGACACCCATTCGCTATGCTGTCACACATACTATTAATTTAATAGAACTTTATTTTAGGCTTGTGCCTCGGACCAGAAAAGATTTACCTGGGCCGTCACAGGAACTGTGGACAAATTTTGACAATAGATCAGAAGAACATCCGGGCCGTCGGGAAATTGCTGATTTCCTCCTATAGTCGAGTTAGCCATCTCCTTGAGTGCTCCAAGATCGAGATTATTTTGATTATTTCCTTGAACAATCGTCTGAAAGATGCGTTCTCCAGGTTGAGGGGTAGACAATATTAAATTTCCTGGATAATACTGAGCAAAACTCGGCTGTGCTCCAGTTGTCGGTGTATTTATATTTAACCAACTATTTGTATTAAAGTAAACATTTGAAGGGTTCAAAAATCCAACTGTCACAATGTTGTTTGGAGACGTCACCTCGAGTTTTTGTAAAAGGAGTTGAGCCCTGTTCAAGAGTTCTTTTTGCCCAATGTCCCCCACAAGACCGTTCGTTACACTTGGAGCCAAACGAATCGCAAAGGCAGATGCGCCGGCAGGGGAAGATCCAATAGTCACGCTCGTATTCGAGTAATTGAAATAGTACCCTCGCTCAATGTCAAACTGCCCGTCAGTCAAGAAGGATGACCCCCAGTGAGTCATAGTCGGAGTAGCCGTACAACTTATGAGATTGACCGAGGTTCCCTGTAAGTGGGTCGAAGCCGCCTGGCCAGTAAATGTTCGCCGCGTATCGTTAACCACGTACGAGAGAGGGGCCGCACGAGTACACCCCGTGAAGCTATACGTAGTAGTCCCAGTATAATAAATAAGTTCGTTGTCCACGAGGAGCGTTCCTCCCGAGGGGGGAAAGAAGGTCGTAGGATCGTTGACAGTCAGCGTGGTCTGTGAATTTGTCATGTTTGCGGCCAGAGAGGTCACGGCTGCTCGACTCTCCACACTGAGTTCGTAACGAACCGGCAAGTTGCCAGACCGCATGTAAGCCTCGTCATTCACGTTGTTGTTCTTGATCCTATGACACATAATCCAGTTTCCGTCTGGGCCACGAATCATAAAGTCAACAAACCCGGCTCCGTACCAAGTGTATTGAAGTCCAATCATCTGCTGACGGCTCAAGTCAACCTTGTATCCCGAAGGTCCTTTTCCATCTATCGTGTCCCTATTAAACTGCGATTGAGGCACGCGAAGTTCTTTAATCTTACAGGCTTTGACCGGGGCTGATGCCGGAATATTAGATGCTCCTCGGTAAGGAGGATTGAACGTGAGGACTCCTTGGCCCTGTATGCTCGTCACCTGGTATGTCATTCCCTTGAGCGTGAAACGGTCATTCACCTGTAATTGATCTTGGAAACGAGTCGTGGGTAGACTCCAAGAAGTTGCTGTCAGGGTTGCCCATGTCACAGATACGGCAGATGTTGTCGGCACGAACCCTATTTGAATCTGGAACGCATCGACTTGTCCTATGACCCAGACCTGCCCTAGGCCTGTAATGACCGTCGTCATGTACTGCTGTATAGTGTGCGTGGCTCCAGACGGAAGAGTCAAGAGTGTAGAAGTATCACCTATACTTGTAGTGAACGCCGTCCCTGAACCTGGCAAACCACCGAAGGTCCCTGCAGATCCGACCGTGGTCCCTATGAGAGTCTGAGATTTCTGGGAGACAGTAACGTAACCTGCGCACTGGAAGGTCGACTGGCGCCGGACGACGCTCAAAGTCTGTCCGTCGTATTCCCAGAAGAGACCGTTTGGATCCTCGAACGTCCCTGCTCGTACCGTGGACCCGTGCCAATTTGTGACGACCAGACGAGGCTGATCCCCGAGGTTCACGAGCGTCGAAGAAAGAGCAGACTGGGTCTGAACGTTGACAGTGTGAGAATCTATTGCCCCCGTTATCGTGTAGCCTGTTCCGTTGATAGCGGTAGTCGTAAAATTTCTGATCGTTACCGTGGCTCCCGTTGTTGGTATCCCGTGAGCCACGTCAGTCACAACCTGAAGATTCGAACCGGTCGGCAAAACCGTAACCGTAGTTCCCAAAGGAATTCCGTTCGAGGCCGGCCAAGTTCCCGTGTAGCCAACTACCAGAGATCCGGTGTCAGGAACTCCCGTGATTGTAGCCGTTCCGAGACTAGTCAGGAGAGTACTTGCGATTGTCTGGCCGTTGGAAAATCCAGACGTAGAATTTACAGGAAGTGTAAAACTGCTCGTAGCCGGCTGAAGATTGGATGTCATGACGAGACCATTCGATTGGTAAGTAATAGTGTTTCCTGTAGGAATAGTTGTATATGTTCCAGAGAAATTACACGTGAGGGTAGTCGCAGAGACTGCGTTGATTGTGACTGGATTCATGGCTCCAAAAGGCGCAAGCGTACTTGTAGTACTAAAAGTGTTTATGGTCTGGCCAGGGATAAATCCGGACGTACTAGAAACCTGAAGTTGAAATGTATTTCCGGGGGTTTCAATCCCGTTTGAAGAGGTAACTGCATTTGCAACACCTGTTATAAGTGTACCGCTCGGGATAGTATAAGGGAGGGTTGCATTTCCAGCCAGACTGAAATTGAGAGGGAGTACGGTAGGATTTGTGGGCGTCGCATTAGATGACAGTGTAACCTGACCGAAAGATGATGAAAGGCCGGATATTATTACATTATTTTTGGCCGAAGAGTCAATCATGAATCCTGTATTTGAATTAACAATCACATTTGCATTTGCACTGAATATGGCAGCCCCCGAAGTAATAGCCCGTGCTGTCGCCGCGAATGTTCCTGCACTTAGGGTCGTTGGAATTTGCAAAGATTGTTCGAAACCCACCTCAATTCCAGTTCCCGTGAAAACATTTGAAAGTTTCCCGAACCCGAGCGTTGTGGCAGCCATGTTTGACGTGAAGCCGGTCGTCCCTGTTAAAGGAATATAAACGTTGGGATAGGCCTGGACGAATGTAGATCCGGTGCTTGTTCCGGACGTCCATGTTCCAGTGACGGACGTAAGTGCTGCTATTGTTCCGTTTCCAGAAAAAGAGAAGGTTATTGAATTTGGACCTACTGATGAAACAACTGCACTCGTGATACTTCCCGCTGAACCAAAAGTAAGGCTCATTCCTGGGTAAAATCCCAGTGTACTCTGAACGGCAATGGTTCCAGGACTCGTCGTGAGTGCAGTACTCGCCCAAGTATTTGTAACTACGGGAACTACCGAAAAAGACCCGGCAGTCAGAGTCGTATCCAGAGTGTAAGCATTTGTAAAAAACACGCTTACTGAAGAGCTCGTATTTGATGAAACTATACAGTTTCCTAAAACTGAAGAAACTCCGAGAAGGGTCTGTCCGGGACCTATACCATTCGGAACTGACCCGGAAACCTTTAACGTCACTACATTACTAATTGTTGTGGCATTCAGACTGAGCGTCGGAGGAGTGAATGTTCCCGAGGCTACGTTCCCCTGAGGGAGAGTACCCGTGATCACCTGGTTGATATAAGAAAGGTTTCCAGAACCTGATGCGTAGCAAATTAGATTTTGGGCGATTGTGTTTATCGCCAGAATATTCGCATTTACAGGAGTTAAGATACCCGTGAGATTACTGAAAACAAGGTTCATTCCCGGTGCAAAAAGACCGTTATTTATCTGGCCGGCCGTATAGTTTACATTTATTGTCGTCCCCGTAATCCAGACCTGTGAGCCTGGGTAAGTAGCAGACGGAAACGTGAGGACAGGATTTGAAGCCAAGTTTATCCAAGTTCCTGCCGGAATATTAGAAGAAATAAGATTTGATGTTCCCGTGAAATTTGCCTGAATGTATCCGTAGCCCACGTTACTACACGTGACAGTGCCGAGGTTTGACAGGCCCGGTCCTAGACTCAGTGTCTGGCCGGCTATAAAACCGTTTGCAGATGGAGTTAAGTTACTGATCGGTAAAGTAAGTGTTGGGGTTATAAGTTGGACCTGATTTGTGATTGTGCTTGTTGCAGTATTCGTCAAGAGAGTTCCAGAAGGAATAGCCACTGGCAAGGTGTCAGCGAGTCCATAAGACGTATCCAGATTAAATAAAGTTGAATTTATTTGAGTAATTGCGTTGAGCAAAGGGGTCCCGAGAAGGTTCGTAGATCCTATAGTCACGAGTTGGCCAGTCGCAAACCCGTTAGAAATCAGCGTATTAACTGATGTAAGATTTATTTGTCCCGCCGGACTTCCTGTGAAAATTGCTGTATTTGCAGTGAGTTTCGTTTCAAGGGCAGTCGTTACGGCCTGAGTTGTTATTTGAGTACCTATAGGAACATCTCCGGTCGGCCACGTTCCAGTAAATGTCACTTGGATATTCGCTGTATTAACATTTGAAAGAGTCACTGTTCCGAGACTCGAAGGAAAACTCGTAATAGTTTGACCTATGGCGAGCCCGTTGGCCAGAGCGCTCGTAGGTGTCTTAATATTCACTGCTCCAGAAAGAAGAGGATTTCCTAGAGTCGTCGTAGTGGCGTTCGAAGTTATGTTAAGACCGTAACTCGGAACATAGGTCGTAGGATAGGTCCCCGTGTACTTTACTGTTATGGAACCCTGATTCACTGCAGTTATAGTGGCTGCTCCCGTCGTGAATGTATTTGCGAAATTTTGCAGGGGTTGAATTCCTCCTGCAGTTATGGTCTGCCCCACTGCTAAATTTGCTGTAGAATTCACTGGAATAATAAAAGGACTGGAAAAGGAAGGGACTCCGCTTACGGTCGTCGTGGGTCCCGAAAGGCTCACGGAAGCAATGTCGAGATTAGGCGCAAAGAGAGTTCCAGAAGAAAAGAGAATTCCTTTGCCCGACTGGTACCTGAAAGCCTTTTTGGATTGGCGGGCGACCGTCGATCCGTGAGCAGGACTCAGGGTACTCAAAAGGACCCCTCCGTCGTACGGTCTGTGTTGTTGACTCGCAAACTGAGAAATGTACAAGGTACAATTCGAAGACGTCAGGTTGGAGTCTGTAAAGTTGACATTTCCAAAGGTGTATGTGTTGGCCACAATATTAAAAGAGGTGGCGCTCGTCACGTTACTTACAAAAAAACTTCCAAAAAAGTTTCCGTAGAAGGCGTTGGATCCTGTACCTCCCTTACAAAAGTTGTTTGCGACGAGAGGAAATCCTGGCAAAAGTCCGTGTGCGTTGGACGTAAAGACCTGAAGATTTCCAGATCCGTCTGCAAGGATACTGCTGAAAGGAATTGTGAGCGTCCCCGAGTTGTACACGTTGGCCTTTCGTGAAAAAGTCATGGCCGACTGAATATTTCCAGAAGGTACGTACGACTTGGCTATATAATTTGCGGAATTTGATGTTGCGTTAATGGCTGAGACTATAAAGTACCCTTCGGCCCGATCCGCCAAAGCTGATCTCTGATTTGTGAGACCAAACATGGAAATAAAACTTCCTACAGGCGGGGGAGTTGAGAATACATTCGAATAATAGACTGTTATATTTGAGGCTATATTCCCCCCGTCAGATACTACGTTGCTCACAACAAAATCACTTCCAGGAATTTCAAAAAAAGATGGGAACTTTCGGATATCTACGTATGACTGCCATTTCGTTCCCTGAAGTCCGTACTCGAAATCAGCATCCATCATGGCTTGACCCAGGGACACACGCTGACGTTCAATTGCGTCTGTGCCAAAATCATATGGACGAGTCTGAGTCAAAGGTTGGGACCCGGCCCTGGCCCCAATCGTTCCGTCTATGTTCAGACTCATTTACTTTTAGTATCTCTTTTTTTTGAGAGCCTCTCACGTATCCGCCTCGATCTCGAGTGTGAAGGACCAGTCAAGACCATTATTGTTAATTATATTTCCGTACCTGTCGAGTACAGTTATGTTCAGACGGTCAAGTCGGACCCCTCTGTCAGTCACGAGAACCTTCTGCGTAAACTGACCGAGCTCCGTCCATTGTAGAATTCCTCCCGAATTTACATTGAGAGGAACCTTGAATGTAATCTGGCTAGGCTCGAGAGAAGACTGCCCCAAATTCTCGATCCATATGTTTATATACGTATCAAAATTTATAATGTATGAATTTGTCCCGCTTATAAAAGTTCCTGATTGGCCGTTCGTAAATCCCAGGAAAGACAAGAGAGACAGTGGAGTGACTGTGAATGTCGCCGTACTTAATGGTGCTGCTGTGAACGTCATCACACTTTGGCTCTGAGAGATTGCAAAGATCCCTACTGTAGAACCCACCGCGGTATTGAGTACGGCCAGAAAATTTGTAGATGTATAGTTACCTGGGGGGACTGTATAGGTAGTGGCGTTTATGGTCATTGTATTATAAGGAGCCCTGACGTTATAGAAACCTATGGGGATCTGAGCATTCTTCAGACTTATTGACCGTATTCGGCGATGCCTATTTCCGAGAATGATAGAGCACTGGAAAGGATTTCCGTTAATTTTGTTCACTGAAGGTTGCCCGGAGTACGTGTTGAGAACTCCGTTCGTAGGATAAGACTGGGGGCTCGTCACGGTCTGAGCAGACCCCGTATCTAAATGTATAAGGTACGTACTACTCATTGTTCTTTACAAATAAAATAAGTAAAAGACCTGCCAGCATAAGGGCCCCGACTAGTACAATATTTGGGCCTGAATCCATGGGGACCGGGGGAGGAAGGCCCAGGATGGATTTGTATTCCGTGACTGGCGAGTATTCCAGTTCAAATGTAGCCGACCAATCCAGGCCATTATTGTTCAAAATATTTCCGAACCTATCAAGAATACTTATATTCAGGCGATCAAGACGAAATCCTGTATCGGTCAATTGTACAATCTGTTTATAGTGAGTCAATTCAGAATACTGAAGAATTGACCCCGATCCAACTTCGAGAGGTATCTTAAATGTCACTTGTCCAGAGTCTCCTGAATATTGGCCTAAATTCTCGATCCAAATAATCAAGTATGTGTCAAAATTAATCACGTATGAAGACTGGGCAGTTATAAAAGACCCTGATTGACCTGTTACGAATCCTATGAAAGCCAATAGAGAAAGGGGTGGAACTGTGAACGTCGCGACCGTCAAAGGAGCAGCCGTGAATGTAAAAAAATTTGATACAGTTGAAATAGCAAACGAACCCAGGGTGGTTCCTATCGTCGAGTTTAGTACAGCCACAAAGTTTGTAGATGTATAGTTACCGGGCGGGACTGTGTAGGTCGTTCCGTTTATTGTCGCCGTATTGTACGGGGCTCTTACGTTCCAAAAACCAATGGGAATCTGGGCATCTTTCAGTGCTATCGACTTGACCCGCTGATGCTGGTTTTCAAGGATTATAGCAGTCTGAAAAGGATTTCCGTTGATTTTTTTGACACTTGATTGTGTCAGATAAATATTCGACGTTGAAGCGGTATCAACGTGAATAAGACACGAGGTCATTAATTTATAATAATTTTAAATTATCATCGACTTCTGATGACCCACGCGAATAGTCTTGTCGATATAGACCTGGTGACCTGCAGCCGTCATAGCCTTACAGAGAGCCACATCCTCCGAGGACATGTCTACGAGGACGGGCCCATCAGTCCCAGAGACCTCCTGAAGAGGGCTCCAGAACCACGGATACTTCAGGTCCTCGATTACCCCCTTGCGAATGAGCATCCAGCCCATTCCTGCGTACGAAACAGGAACGTACTGTGGCTCCTTCTCAAGGTCCGGAGGACTCAAAAACTTGAAAGTTCCAGTCTTGCTAAAATACTCCGTGTCCCAGTCTTTGACGACGGCCAAGTGCTGGAGATCCTCCATCATATATATTCCGGCGGTTACATCGTGTGGGCTGTCCAGAATCTTGAAAAAGTCATCTGGTTTAAAAACCATGTCCGAATCTACCCACATCATAGCATCATAGTCCACCTTGCCCTGGAAAGGCTTTTGGTCAGGTCCCTTGAGGACATCTCCTCCCAGGCACCGAGCCCGAGCAAAGTGGACTACCGAAGAATACTGCTGGCTGATCATACACTGGTGTCCCTTGGCGGTCGCCTGCATGATAAGATCAGACCAGGCCAAAAGAAACTCTCGCGAATAGGTACGCCCTGGCATACAAAAGATAACCTTGACCATTTTCTAATTTTTTAGAGAATAATTCTTTTAACTAATTTTCAAGAAGAGAACCACCAATTCCACTCTCGATCTTCCATTTACGTTGCTGGTCATGGACCCAGTTCCCATCTCCACACAGGCCCCCGGGAGTCAGGCCCCGAGTGTAGTAGGATGCACGATTTGCCGGGCCTGGGACACAGTTCAAATCCGGTGTCATACTAAAAAGAGCAGAGGGAGGGATACCTGTGCCTGTCGTCACCATCTCGCTGGGGCGAAGGATGAATGTGCTGGGACGAGACCACAGGCGGGATATAATCATGAGGAGCAGACCAATGATGACCAGGTGAACAACCGTCTTTAGTTTGATGGGCATCATTTACTTCTGACAAAGTTTTTTTTTCGTCTGCGTTAAAGGTATCACTTTCATTTCTCTAAAGGTCTTAGAAGATGTTATCTATTAATCCGGAAGAAACAAATGGCATGGAGTTTAATGAAGATGAAACCGCCCTGATGGATGAGATTTCCTTTGCCCGTCCCGAGAAAAAGGCGGCCCGGGCCAGGCCAGTACGCACTGTGCCTCGCATGGCGCCCAGACCTCCGCAAATTCAGGAAGATACGGGGCTTGATGATTTTATCAATCCTGACAAGAGGTTCGCACCTAGTGCTCCACCGGCGGAGGAGTTTGACGGAGGTGAAGAGTACGAGGAGGAGGCTCAGCAGTACGGAGGCGGCGGTCAGGAGCAGCCTTCAGAGGGGTACAAGACGATCGAGGACGAGAAGGCTGACCTTTTGAACAAAATTAGCCGTCTGATCAAGAAGGGTATTCAGGGCAACGGGCGCCTAAACTCTTACTCGAGCATCGAGGAGATCCGCACAGAGTACAAGCGCATGACGTACAGCATTGAGGTCGATCGCTCGATAAAGTTTCAGCGTCGCATGCTGATTGCAACCGTGACTGGCTTGGAGTTCCTGAACAAAAAATTTGACCCTTTCGACCTTCAGCTCGACGGATGGTCCGAGAATATGATGGAGCAAGTCGATGACTACGATGGAGTCTTTGAGGATTTGTACAACAAATACAAGAACAAGATTGAGGTTGCTCCAGAGATTAAACTCATCATGATGGTCGGTGGGTCAGCAATGATGTTCCACCTGACAAACTCCATGTTCAAGCAGGCCGTGAACGTCTCCCAAGTGATGAATCAGAATCCTCAGCTCCAGCGTGACATGATGGAGGCTGTTCAGCGGGCCCAGCAGCCCATCCCCACTGGAGGCCCTCCGCGTCCAGGCCTCCGCGGTGAAATGCGCGGACCAGGTGTCGACTTTAGCTCGTTGATGGGAATGATGGGTCCTCCTCCTCCTGCGCCGCCTCCTCAGGTTGACGAACTCTCCGATGTGGTAAGTGACGCCGGAGAGGGCGAGGTCCGTGAGGTTTCCGTGAAGCCATCCTCCAAAAAGGGACGCAAATCCACCAAGAAAGAAATTTCTATTTAGATAGTAAGAGATGGCCCTTTGTATGGCCCCCCTTGGAGATTGGGACGAGCCCTTGATCCTCAGGGCGCCAGTTCCCTCCCCCGTGACAATCTCTTCAGGTCCTGACAGGACCGAGTGTAATTATCTCGTAATGTTTTTTGTCCTAGGAGTCTTTTTGCTAGCGCTGATAGATTCTATGTGATCCTTCTCGCTCACAAACACCTCACCTTGACGACATCGTCACAGACTGCGGAAGCCTTTTCACCCTCCACAACTATACCAAGTTCCCTGTAGGTCGCGAGTCTCTTTCTCCACATGGAGTACAGGACCGACCAAGAATCAACGACGTCCCATATAACCGGACGTGAAGCACCTCGCATTATGCGTCCTATCGCCTGCTTCACGTCAGAGTGCGGAGTCACCAAAAATACGGTATCGAGGGTTGGAATATCCAGACCCTCCTGGGCCAGACTGAATGTCCCCACGACTATACGAGCCTTGGCCGCCTCGTCAAGGGCCTTTTGCTCGAGACCTCCTATATACAAGGCGGAATTTTCTAAATTTTCATGGAGCCAAAAGGCATGTTCGCGTCGGTCCGTCAACACAAGTACATGTTGTCCTAAACTTTTCAAAACAATTTCTTTTAAAAGTTTATTTCTTTCTGGAATCTGAGTCAACTTTGTCACAACCCCTGAAAAATCCATTTTTCCAAATCTCGTGACTGGCGGAGCCTCCAAAAATTCTTTACAATTAAACGGAACTTTGTGGACCGTCACCTGTTCCTGGTTCGTCCTCTGAAGTCTGAAAAATTCAGGACCCATGAACCAGTACAGGAGTCGGGTCAGACCGTCCTTGCGTTCGGGAGTCGCCGTGAGACCCAAAGTAAACTTGGGATTCATGAGAAACATAGCCTGTGAGAACGCCTGCGCAGCTATGTGATGAGCCTCGTCCACTATGAGCATCCCGAAACACTTGAAAGCCCCGGGAGCAAACGGACGTTGGCACAGGGTCTGGATCATGGCTATGACGAAATCGTTCCCAGTGCTAAACTCGTCTTGTTGGATCCGTCCGATCGTAGAACCCGGGCAAAATTGTTTAATTCTTTCGATCCACTGATCTGCCAAGAACCCTTTGTGAACGACTATGAGTGTCCTGCGCTTGAACTGGGCAGCGAGAGCCAAGGCACAAACAGTATTATGCGTCACAGTAAAATCCCCAAGAAGGAACCGCCTATTTCCATCAATTTCAAAACCAAAGTAATCATCAATTCCAATTTGTTCTATTTTTATACCGGTAAGTAGGACACTCTTTTTCTGAGTTCTAGGTTCTGCTTTCTTGCGCCTGACCTTACACGGAACCTGCTCGACGCCTTCACCAGAAATCGAGCATCTAAAATAGATGCCTTTTTTAGGACCTCCCGGAGCATTTGTACACGTCTTTTCACAACAAGCAAATCCCAGCGATCTACACAAGTACAACAAATCGTCAAACAATTTTTCATTTTTTTGAGTAATTTCCCAACCGGCACCACCGTCAATTAGTGAACCATCTGAATCTATAATTCCAGCTAGTACCTGAAGTTGAATATCGCGAGAATTGCACTTGTAAATTTCAGGAATGTGTTTATTCTGTATGAGATTCAGGTCCCTCAAAGTTTTGAAAAAAAAGTTGGGTCGCTTAGAGTCTACGATTCTATAGTCGTACCGAGATACATAACTCAGATGGAGGCCATACTTTCCCAAATTTTTATGGAAATAGTGAAGGACCGGCGATTCTTGGCTTGATATGACCGCGGCCCGGGAGGCGCCATCACCTAGCCAATATCCCAACATATACGGATCCAGTGGAACTTCCTTTTGAGGAAAAGACACGGAAGTTCTCCATCCTTTGAGGTCGGCTCGAGGGCCTGGAGCCAGCTTGAGATAATCTCTGACACATATATCGACAACCTGGCCATTTTGGTCTCTTTTGTTTGTACTCTTCTTGAGAGAAAGTATATGAGATTCGTTAACAATGTAAGGTTCTCCCTTTACAGGGACGACCTTGTACATCTCTTCTCTTCCAGAACATGTTGATAAAACTCGCCGAGGTTTGGAATCATCCCCCATTAGTAATTCTCCCTTGACTATATCTTGAACCATTTTGATGGTTCCGTCGTGCATGAGTACTGGAGTATCCCTTCCAAGACATTTTCCTAGCCCTACGTCGAGAGAAAGGACTCCGTTCTTGGCCTCTACTCCTTTTCTGACCGCCTCGACCTGATGCTCCCGAAGAGACCCAGAAAAAGTAATAGAAGCCGGTTCTCCCGAGGTTCCTGCGGAGGCTTCGTTTCCGTGTGGGCAGAACCTAGGAACTCGTATTGATCCTTTCTGTGAGCCGTCTTGCCAAACTTTGAAAGATGGTGGGCGTATACCCAGCGCATTCTCTACTGGCCTAACGGTGAGTACTTTTTTTAATTCTGGGGAAGACGGCACCTCCATGGTAACAAAGGACTTTAGCCCTTTATCGCCGAAAGAATCCAGTATCCCTTTCCTTGCCAAAACTTTTGGATCATTTCAACCTGGACCATCTCGCCCTCCTTCATGTCCTGGAGTGGTCTCAGTCCCTCGATTTTCACGGACATGACGCGATTGTACCTCCATGGAATCTTCACGCGTCGGGTATCCCCACCGGTATCCAAGTCTATATATTTTCGTCCTTCATGGTCATACATCGGTCTAAGAATTTTTGCAAACATTAATTTTAAAAAGTTTTTTATTTTTATAGTCTCAACTCAAACTCAGCAACAAGTTCATCTAAATTTTTATAGTACCTTGCCAGATCCTTACGGAACCGTGCATCCTGGATCATCTTGTGTTTGACTATATAGGCCAGGTTGGCCTTGGAGTACTTTGTTCGCTTTTGATTCTCGGTGGGTTTTCGGGGCGACTGTTTCTTCGGGGCCCTTGAAGATGTCTTTGGTGCTTCCCTGTTTATGAAAGAAAGAGCCTGCATGACCGTATCGGCGAGATCATCTTTTTTCTTGTTCCTTTCGAAGAACTCGACCCATTCGTGATTCGTCTCTTTTATAAACTTTCGGGCCCTCTCGATACTCGCCGCCTTTCGGGCCGCGTACTTTGCCTTTCCGGGTCCGGCCACGTCCGGGATTTTATGACGCGCGTCCCATACGATGACTTCGCGGGTCGGGTCCTTGGTCAGGAGGTACGCGTGTAAAAGGTGTTCCACGGACTTCATGCCCCTGTTGCGGTCTGGCTGTTTTTCGATGAGAACCTGACGAGACTCACAAATCCATGGTTTTGAATCGAGATGTTTTATGAGACTCAGGTACAGACCATCCGAGTGGTTCGGTGGGACGCCATCCACGTCCCAACTTTTAATTTTTTTTGTTTTAGGATCGATGAGACACATTGCTAAATTTTTTATTCCTACATCGATACTTAAAAGCATTATAATTAAACTAAATAAGATATTCTTTAATGGCCGAGCCGCCCCGTCTCTGTTGCTGGTGGTGCTGTCACCCATGGGAAGGCCGAGATATTCACGCGCCCTTTAAATATGATGCCTTGCGTAAAACCTTCACGACCAAGGGACACTTTTGTTCTTTCGAGTGTTCCAAGGCGTGGCTCATAGACCAGTCCGGTCCAAAGTTTGGAGAAAATCTCATGAATTTGGCACTTTACCGGAAGCACGTCTTTGGAAAGTCTGTTCCTTGTTTCCCTGCTCCGAAAAGAGAAACTTTAAAAATATTTGGAGGACCCTTGACAATAGAAGAATTTAGAAAAAGTTCTAACAAGGCCCCGTGGGTCCACGAGCCCGGTGACATACACATAATTCACGCAATAGAGACGAGAGACAAGGGAACGACCGGATCGTCGGAATCTTCGGGACTTGTTCTGTCTAGAACAAAACCTCTCAAGAGAGCCGAGTCGAAACTAGAGGCTGCTCTCAAGTTGAAGAAAAAGGGTCCTGTGTCCTAGTGAAGAAAGTACGTGTGTTTCACGCTCAAAAAATGGCCGAAGCTCTCCGTGCGTACGTTCGTAACTCTTTCGCCCGTCTCGTCCCAGACCGTCCGTACGCACGGAATATCGAAAAGTCAATATGGGACTGGGCACTTTCAGAAACAAAAAAGTTTAAGCAACCAGCATCCTTTGAAAACAGGTGGTTCAGGGCCCGATACAAGAACAAGGCTGTCCACATTCTTCAGGAACTTCAGAGAGATCCGTCGTGGGTCACGTGTTCCCTGAAGGTTGAAAAAGATGGACTGGTCCGTCTGAATCTCGGATTTCAGCCTCAGCTTCAGCACAGAATATTTGAAAAGGAGCTCAAATCGATGGAGCTCGTGACGACTCCGGCTGATATCCTTTGGCCGGCCGGCCCCTGTTCTCAAATGCAGTTTTCTATCAAGGAGAAGGACATGCGGTTGGAGGAGATTCGAAAGGAGGAAGAGGGATACGAAGGAATTCTCAAGTGCGGACGGTGCAAGAGCCTCAAGACGACCTACTACCAGCTCCAGACGCGTTCGGCCGATGAACCTATGGTGCGTTTTTTCCTAGTCTTCGTGTTGCTTTATTTTCTAACTCTTCCTACAGACAACTTACGCTACCTGCAAGGCCTGTGGACACAAGTGGAAGTTTTGCTGAAGGTTTCTTTTTTATGCGCATCTCTGGATGGTCTATATAGCGTTGTTTCAGTGTAACAGATAGATTGGCCCTTCTTTCATTAGTCCATTGATGGCGTCTCTTTTCGATCATCGCTTCTCTTTTCTCGGCCCACATATTTTTAGATATTTCCGACAATAGTTGTTTTGTTTCAGCCGAGTGTCTCCCCCCACTCCCCCCTTCTGTAAGGTTATATCCATTCGGAGAAATTGTATTGTGCTCTTTGATGAGTTCCCTTTCCTTGTCATCGAGTTCTTTTTGAGTATAGTTGTCAGACTGCCATAAAGGTTCCATATAAAAGTAATCTTTTCCATATTTTTTTATAGAATTTTTGAGCAAAGGACTCACTGATGTATTACTCGAACCACAGTGCTCCTGAAATCGAACATGAAGTTCTCGAGTCGTCTGACCTATATATTTTTTCCCAGTTTCTAGATTGCCTATTATATATATAGTTCCTTTCATATCCACTAACCTATGACAACATCTTTATTTATAAAATATATTTTGTAATAGTACCAAATGGCAGGCCGTAAAGCAGTTCCCCACCACCCGACGAAGTTCCTAAACTCCAAGCGCCGCGTTATTCACATGACCGCGGATGGGAAATATGTAGCAGTGTCTGACGGTGGCAAAAAGGTCTATAACCCCAAGGCTCACTACGTTAAGAGTCCTGGAGGTACGATCCGTGTGGCCCACAACTCCAGCGCGCGCGTACCCACAAAGATCCGTAAGCTTGCTACCCGCAAGCCTCGATCCAACCGTGGAAAGGCTCGCGGAGTCCGTGCGGGAGTTCACGCTGGAAATCTGGCTCGTCTCTTTAGTCCCAAGGCTAAGCGTGGCCGGGGCCGCCCCAGGAAGCACCTCGTGAGTCCAGGGGGCAACATGGGTCTGGCGGCTCTTTTCGGCATGAAGCCAGTACGGGCCACGCGCAAGAACAAAGGTGTGCCGCGTAAAATGACTTAAAAAAGATTTATTAGAAACTCTCAATGAGTCTTGTGCGTGTCTGGACCAACGTCGGCCAGAAGAAACCCAAGGCTCTTCTGGCGAAAATCTTTTCTTCGGCAGAAGGTCCAGTATACACTATACGATATCTTAGCTCGGAATCTGAAGAGGATGATCATGGTCGCCTCATACACAGGTACGAAACAGAAACCTACGAAGTCGATGACGATTCTGTGGCCGAGTGGCTCGGTGTAGACGATGAGGAGGATCTTGGTTACACACGAGTGAGTGAAGGTGCGTGGGTCAAGGGCGACCCCGACTCTGACTACGTCCCAGATTCTTCGGACGAGGACGAAGACACCGAAGATGACGAGGATGAACCGACCGATGAAGAAGAAGAAGAGTACGAAGAGGAGGAGCCAGAAGAAAATGAGGATTATGAGTAAGATGAAGTTGCTGCTCCTTTTTCTATTTTTTATTTTGGCCATCTGGTTTTTTCGCTCGTGTAGCAAGAAAGAGGAAAAGTACTGCGGGTGTGGCCGTCCGTGAATTTTTTAAGAGCCTAGAGTAATGGCTATGACTATAAGCTTCGGGGAGTCTACCGGGTCAACCATGGCAAATTGGGGATTTATTTTTTTGATACTTTCTATATTTCTATTCTTCACAGGACTTTGGAGGACTATCAGTAGACAATGGACCAAGTTTTTTAGCGCGGGTCTTTGGACCCAGACAATCGGAAATGCCAAGGCGATCTGGAAGTCAGTTCCGGCCGTAGATACTCCGCCGATGGTCCAGCCCCTACCACCCGGGACTATCCCCAACCCGGCTCTCATGCCCATGGGCACTACTCCAACAGTCGTACCAGTCGTGAATCCGGCGGGCATATCAGCAGTTCCGGGATCTCTTCCCGTGGCGGCAAACACGTCGGGCGCCGTTCCCTCTCCTCTCAAGACGACTTAAAAACAAAAAATACTTTTATTAAAATGTCCAAGACTATTACGCAGAAGTTTGTAGATGCCTTTGACGCGAATGATCAGAAGCACGTTTCGTGGCTCCAGAAGATGCTAGATATCAAGCTGGACCCGAACGTCATGGTCGATCTGGCCAAAGAGATCAATACAAACCCCATGAAAATCAAGGTTTCACAAACCGAGGCTCTCGACTGGCCCCATATCAACTTTGTCTTGTGTGCCAAGTACGCCAAGGCTGTCCTTGGGGGTGAGGCTATAGTTCCAATGCTAAAATCTGGTTAAATCTCTCTTGATAAAATTCGGCCGGGGCAATAAATTCGTACCGTTGTCCTGAAAAGGAAAATGTTCCATCACCAGATGTGATTTCATCTACCGAAATCATATCTAGTAGATTACTCGTACAGTACAATTTCAAATCTTCAAATTCCCATTCATGAATAACAAGAATAGAAAGTTCCATGTCGGTCTTGGCCTTTGGCAAGTACAGTTTCCCCGAGGTGACGTCAGTATTTGGCCACTCGCGGTTGACATTGTAATTTGTTTCGACCATTTGACCGATAAAATAAGCACTGTCCCATGTCTTGAATCCTACTACAGATGTCCTTGACTCTTCTGACAATTTCATTGTAAAGGCGGTGTTTGGCTTGCTGTGGAGTGTATAAAAGGAGGGTTGGGGGCGATCGAGTGTTTTTATGCGAGGGCGAGGCGGGGACATCATCTTACTCTAAGCTGAGACGAAATCTCTATATCAAGGGAAGAAAGAAGTTCTGTGTCCAAGAGAAGGGCCAAAGTTTCCTCGACCTTTACGAAAACAAAGATTTGCAAATAGTAGCAATGGAGTGCTCCGTGTGCTACTGTGAGTCTGGCTCGTTCTGCAAGCTGACCTGCGGTCACTCGTTCTGTACCGGGTGTATCAAGACGTGGTACCTCAAGGGAACCGGCACCGGCTGCCCAATGTGTAGGCGGCCTATGTATTTCAAGGGGTTTGCAAAAGTCAAGGAGCAGTGGGACGCCGAAGCCTGGACGACCAGATGCGAAGAGGTTATCGACCAGGCTCGCATGGAGGCGATCGAAGAAGCCTTTGAGTTTTGCGAGGGGGTCCGGTCGAAGAGACTCCGTAAGATGGTCCTCGAGGGACTTATGGAGGATCTGATGGACATTGAGAAGACTGCCAGATACCTGCTTTCCTTTGAGGTTTCTGCCGAGGAGCTCGAGTACTGGCTGATGGAGACGGACGAGTACTTTTCTGACCGGCATCTGAACAAGACGGCGTGGATGGACGAGCCGAAGAAGGAGATGGCGACCAAGTACCCAAGAATAGAGAGAGGGGCGCAGGCGGGAAAGAGGTGCAGGGCGCGGCCGGACGAATGGTACACAATCAGTTTTGTGTTTAGTATGGTATAGAACCTGCTGGAGCGTGTAACATAAGTATTCCTGCTATGATAAAAACAAGTCCCGCATATTCACTCGGTCTGTTGAGTCTCTCCCCTAGAATGAGATAGGCAGCCACAGATTCTATAATCGCTGAAATACCGTCCCACATACCATTCACATAAAGAACGTTCCCTTCTTTGAGACTTTTTATCAAAAAATAAATAACTGCGACGTACCCAAGAGATCCTTGAGCAAAGGATGCCTTGGTCCCGGTTCTGGCGAACGCCTTGTACCCAAAGTCCCCAAAGACTTCGGCAAAAGACAGAAGAATGATGTTTTTTACACTCATATTTCTCTATATCCGTATGTAATTTTATTATTTACAATCATTGTAGGGTACCCGTTGACAAAGTCGGGGCAGAATTGTGTATTACAATCTACAAAATGGTAAGGTAGACCTTTGGAGTTCATGTAGGCCAGTTGTTTCTTACACCACCCGCACGAGGGCGAACCAAAAATAACCGTCTGGTTGTACCCGCTCGAACTTCTCAAGAAAATAAAGAGCACAACGAGGGCCAGAGCCGCGAGTGCCGCCGTGCGCATCATTAATAGTACGCAACTTTATTATCGACCGTCTGCCAAGGGTTGATGAAAGAAAAAGTCAGGTCTCTGTTCTTGTGTTCACGAGCCTGCTTGACGCAGCCTGGACACACGCGTTCGTTGCCCGGGAGCCAGATAGGGTTTGTGTATCCGCTCGTAGATCTCCACAGGAGAAGGAGAACGGCGACAGCCAGAAGGATCTTCAGGTTACGTCGCATTCTTACTGTGTGGCTACATAAAAAACTAGAGCCCTGAGAAAATAGAAATGGAGACCATTACTGCAGTCGTCGAGTTAGTTCGCGAGAATGAGGAAATGCACAAGTCGCTGGACATTTACGAGGAGATGTTTGAGAGTCTGATTGGGCGGACAATCACAATTTCCATGAAGAAGAAGAATAAGACGCGCTTTCTGACGTGTGAGGTTGAGGAGTTTGACCTAGGGGCTGGCGAGTTTCTCGTAAGGGACATTGATTCTGACGAAGTTTTTACAATTACAGTCGACAAACTATTCGATGGTTCAGTTACTATTCAGCGTAGCCAGAGCGTGCAATTTTGTGGCAAAATCTAAAAGCCCTGGCCAAATCTCATTGTCCCATATTTCTTCATCGCGCGTGACGAGCAAGGTTCCCGTCGTATTGTTGTACTGCTCGATCAACTTTGCTTTTGTTAGACCGAGCATCTGCAGGTAGACCTGTATCTGCACATTCTCGTACTCTCTGAGTTTTCCAAAAAGACATCTTGTTCTGTTCTTGATTTCTACCAGAGTTCTACTTCCATCAGGACCCACCTCTATCCTGTCAATCTTTCCCGTCACGAAAAAGGTTGTTCCGTCTTCTGTCTCCAGCAAAGGCAGAGTATAGAAAGCGTTGTCCCTGACGAGTGTCGTGCCAGTCTCCTCGGTGACCTTGTCGGCCGTCTTGTCTTCGGACCGAGTTCCGTGTGTCGTGTAGCACTCGGATCTCAGGTGCTCTATGACCTTCTTTTTGTCCTCCATGGCCAGAGTCGTATCCTTTTCAATCTCCTTTTTGGCCTTTTCGTAATTTGTCTGCGCCTCTGCCGAGTCTTTGGCCCTGAAGGAGACGGCCTCAGCCAGAACCTTTTGGGCCTCAGAAGATTTTGCCAGGGAAGCCCGGGCTTCTTCACGCTTCGTCAGGCCTTCGAACGTCTCAGGCCAGTATTTTTTCCAGAGCTCGTCGCGTACTTCAGACGCGGGCTTGAATGGGTTGAGGCCAATACAGGAGGCCACATCGCTCGCTTTGATCGTGACACGAGGCGCCATTTTTCTTAGAGGTTGGCCAGGCTTTAGGCCTTCTCAGGACACAGGACCATTTTTTTCTCCGAGTATATTAATTATGGGTGCCATGATTAGTTCTCCAGGAGTTCCAAATATGCCTAGTATGGGCGGAGACGGGGGCGGCGGCAAGACGGCGCGGCGGCGGCGGCGCGGCGGCGGAGCCAAGAGGAAGAAAGGAGGGGGTCTTCGTGATTCAAAGGGCCCGTGCTACAAAGCACCCGATGTATGTGGCTCTACTGCTTATAAAAATAAAAGGAAAAAAAATAAAAAACTCAAGTGCCATAAAGCGAGTATCAAACGCAAGTGTGGAACTGGAGGGGGCCGCGTCTCGAAATATGGAGAGGACTACGAGGACTACGAGGACTACGAGGACTACGAGGACTACGAGGACTACGAGGACTACGAGGACTTCATGGTCCCAGGAACTTATATGACCGAGAGCTTTAACACTGGCCTGGGCGCGAATACTTTATCGCCTTCTTCATTCGGGCAGTCAATGTACCTGAATACCCAAAGTTTCCCGGGCGTCAATCTCGCAGATGCCATGACCCTGAGTCCGATGGTCGAGCGCAAGGTCCTTGACAGTCCTCCAATGAATTTCGCCCTCATTATTTTGACCATTCTATTCATTGTTTTCGTCATGATGCGCAAGTAAAGACAATAAACTTTTAAAAATAAAATGAGTCACATGAGCCTACCTAGGAGACACAGAATCAAAACAAGTGACGTAAAGCATGCTATCAAGCACGCCCAAAACCTTTGTTTTAATTTTGAGGATACTCCCGAGTGCCGTTCGGCCTGGGAGACTGTTGATGAACTTACGACCGCTCTCGACCGTCAATTAAGTCGCCCTCTTCACGCCGCGGAAGACGACGAGGGCCGTGTACGCTCCCATAAGTTGGGCCAGAATGTATACAGGGAGCTTGCTCATGGGAAGGTCTCCCTTGATGGCCATGACGAAGGAGACGGCCGGATTTATATGACCTCCTGACAGAGGCCCGATCATAGAGATGGCCAAGAGAAACCCGGCCGTGATAATCAGGGGCTTCCCGGTGAAGAGGATGGCCGTGACGAGCAGGAAGGTTCCTAGAAATTCTGCCAAAAAGTTTTTAAACATTTTTTATTATTAGCCGAGAAATATTTGTAAAAGAGCCCAAGAAGTTTGGGCGGTCGTGAGCCAGAAGAATTGAGGCGTGAGGACCCGGCCCGAACATTCACAATTTTTATTTTTTTCAATTTTTATGTATCGAAGGGCGACGAAACCGTATACGACCGCCAGAGCAGTCATGGGCCAATTCAAGAGGTGAGAAAGACCCAAGAGATGTGCAAACTGGAAGACGAGTCCGGCTGAGAAAAAGAATTGCATGTAGTCTCGGCTGAGTCCCTTGGCACAGTCGCACTTGGCCAGACCTCGGACCCACCTGAGGACGTAAATCAGGAGAAGGATGTTGAGGGCCTCTATCCACATATACTTTTAACAAATATACTTTTCATTGTAGAATCCAAATGTTTAGGAAGTTTTTTTGTAAATTCTTTTTTTAGATCCTCTCGGGCCTTTTCTACTATTTTATCCTCGTGCCAATTGTATTCATCACAGAGGATAAAATATTCTTCGCTGTCTTTGAGTTTTGTCGTCCCTAGTTTGAGAACCTGAATGGACTTGAGGGTCGGGACATGTCTGTTAAGGACCTTTTTTATTTCTTCCCATTTCATACAGCTCAGGTAAACGTGGGCCCGGACACGTTTCTCGAGAAGCCGGAGGAGAGCCATTCCTACTCTTTGCTTATAAGTTTTGGCCGGGTCGCCCCCTCGGATTTAACTACTGTAGAGCATAGATCCCATGCCCTTTTGAATACGCAGAATATTGTAATTCATAGCGTAAATGTAGCCTGAGGTGCCCCCTGCAATCTGGGCAAGCGTGGATCCGCTCGGGGTGATGATCCGGTACGAATCGAGACGGGAAAAGTTGAGTGTCCCTGTCGGCTGGAGCTTGGATGTGTCGAGGCAGTAACTGATGAGAGTCACCGGGGCTGTTCCTGTGGCCGCCTTGTAGCCAAAGGGAGTGTGGTAGTACTGGGGAACATCCTGCCACTGGAAGAGCGAGCGGGAGTCACCGACATCCACGCCGTTGAGCTGAACTTTGAACTGATATGAAGCAGCGGAGATGCCAGACGTGCCCTGGGTCGCGTAAGCTGTCGCGTAACTGTTGGACTGGAAGGCCAGGAACTTGACGGGGTGGGCAAGGTTGATCTCGTGGGTCATCAGGGGGTTGATTGGAACGCGGTTGACCTGAGTGACTATCATATCCATTGGGGTCGAGGCAAAGTACTCGCGCTCGGCAGCATCAAGGTACAGGTAGCTGCACCAGGCCTCGTATTGAAGCTGCTGGTAGGTTCCGTTGAACCCTAAGTTGTTATAAGTAACAAGTGGGTTGATTCCGAGAGATCCTGGCGTGGGGTCGACGAACTGTATGAGGGTGCCCGCGCCAGTTTGTGTGTTTACTGTAGTCGATTGTGTTGGGAAATTCACCTCGATGAGGGCTGTCCCGGTTCCAAGTGCGGATACGTTCTGGTTAATAACTGCCGAGACAGTTACAGGTCCAGCGTACTGCGTTCCAATAACCGCTTGTCCAACGGCAATGGGAGTAGTGCCTATGAGAGCACCGAGGGAAATGATGGCCGAGCCGCCGCGGTCCTCAACAGGTTGGGCGGCGACCAGCTGTGCACTTGCCGAGACGGCCGGGACAACCACAACTTGTGTGTACTGAGTGATGACTGTCGTTGTCGAGGCGGCCGTGTAGCTGATGTAGCCTGCTGTTGCGAGGATTCCGGATATTGTGGAGGCGGCAATCGTGACTGTAAAGCTCGTCTGAGAGCTCACCGCAGAAATGTAAGGAGTCGTTGTGTTTGGAAAACCTGCGAACGCATAGAACGGGATTGTATAGCTTGAAGCTGAACCAGTTGCTATTGTTCCAGATATTGGAGCCTGCGAAAGAGTGATGACGAGAGTCGTACCTCCCGTCATGGCTGGATAAGAATACGTAGTGCCTGGGGCAAAGACGATTGGGGCTGTTCCAGCCGGAATATTGGTTATGCTCAAGTTTCCAGCAACTGGAACATTGGCGACAAAACCAGACTGTATATAGGCGTTTGAAATTGATGCAACAGTCCCCGCTGCGTTATATAAAAGAAGAGAAGCTCCACTCGGGAGACCACCCGAAGTAGGTATCGTAGATCCGTTCTGAACATAGTTGCTAAGAGCAAGCTGCGTTCCCGTATAAGTGGCAGCCTGAGTCACGACGGGGCCTGCCTGGACCAAGGCCGACGAAGCAGCCGAGGCAGTTGCGACAACGTACTTACCTGGAATGTAGTGGAGGCCCACGCTGTCCACGCGTCCATTCACTGTAGCTGGCGAGTCTCCGGCCGCGTTTACGCCCGTCGGCGCGCCTAGGTTGTTCACGGTAATATAACTCGATGAATAAACAGTATTTACAGTTAGTCCCCCGTTGTTCGCCAGGGTCTTGAGACCGACAATAGTCTGATTAGGAGCCACGGTACCTGTGGCCGCTCCTATGGCCATATTGAGAACTGGGTACCAAGGAGTGAAGACGAGACCAGACTGGATGAAATTTCCAAAACCGACTGCAGTTATTGATCCTATGGCCGTGATAGTTGCCGTTGCGGCAGTAACAGTTGAGTATGTAATGGCCGAGACATAGAAATAGGTTGCACCCGTGCCAGTGGGGGCGTTGGTCGTCACTATAGAGTTGACGGCGATGGCAGCCGCTCCTGCTGTCACCGTCAGGGTTCCAGTGTAGGACTGAACACCAACTGTGATGGTCGCTGGAGAGAAAGAAGTACCATCGGCCGTAGTCGTCCCCGTGGTCTGTGCCTGCACCTGTAGGCCAGTCGCTGGCGCCAGGGGGTTGGTGGCGTTTGGCGCTGTTGTTCCGAAAAAACCCGTGAGAGTTCCAGAGGTGGCTCCCGGGGCTGAAGGAGTGACGGACAGAACAGTAAGCGTCTGTGATGCGACCGTGAAAGTCATTCCGGGCAAAATGGCGCCAGTTGCGGCCGAATACTGGAATGGATTCGCCTGAAATTTCGTGCCGGCAACACCGCCAGTAGCACCAATTGTCACCGTGAAAGAGGAGTTTTGAACAACACCAGTGGTTATTGGGTTTGCTACTGATGCTGTTGTTGCTCCGCCCAGGGCAATCGCCGCCACTTGGGAACCAATTGTGGGTGATGTTGACACTGTAACACCCGTAGTCTGTGTTGGAGTAAAAGTCGACGCGAAACCGTAGAGCTCATATCCTACACGGTACCCAAGGTTAGGGCTCCATGTAATCCGAAGCTCCACGTCGTGGTACTGCAGGGCCACTAGAGGCAAACTCACCGACCAGTCCTTGCAGAAGAAAAACTTGAGAGGCAAAAAGCCGTTGATGACATTCGTCAGACCCGTCAGGTCGTTGTTCAGGTACCGCTGGCTGTAGTTCTGCGCCCCCGTGACTGGCTCGATCTGCGTCATCCATGTAATGTCCTGAGTGTCCACAACCTGGCCGCCGATCAGAAGCTCAATCTTGTCAACAACCTTGGACCAGTCGATGCCGGGAATCAGGGCCCCGGTCGTATCCTTGCCGATGAAATACACGTAGCTCAGCAGATCTCCCTTTTTCTCGAAGCGAATCGTGGAGATGCTTCCGGCTGTAGGGTTCCCCTGAATAATCTGACGCTCTGTACTCAGTGCGTAGTGAGTGTACCTCTTGTAATTTGAACGAAAAAAGGAAATTTCAGGCTTCCCAGTCAGCCAAGTGTCCTGGGCGCCCGTGGCGACTAGCTGAACTATTCCGCCAGACATTTACTATAAAAGCAGAAAATAAAAAACTGCTGGACGCAGCAGTTCCTAGAAAAAGAGTCCCGTGTCTACGGCCTTTGGGTGAGAAACTTCGTCTCGCCAGCCCAACAAGCAGTTAGAGCAAAAGAAGCATTACTAAAGAAATGTCAAGACTCATCCGTCCGGGCCTCCAGTTCTATGTCGACGTGATTGACCCTGTTTACCCTACAGACGGTTCTCTATGCAGGACCTTCTCGACCTACGGTCACGGTCCAGATTTTGAAGTCGAGCCTCAGCGAAACGAACTCTATATCATCCGAAACGACGGAACAGTCATCTCAGTCAGGGATCCGGAGCGGCCTATCGGTTGGGAAATCTTTGAAAGTGAAAATAACTGCTGGTTTTACAAAGTCTCTCAGGCGGGTCACAGACTCAAGGCCTGTGTGGTCCGGGCCTGTTCAGACTCGGATTCCCGTGAAGCCGCAATTTACGAGACTGAGGACGAGGGTGAGCCCGAGGTGACTTCGCCTCAGTGTCCCGGGGCTCCCAGAAAGACGGCGCGGAACGTGAGTTTTGGATCGGATACGTACATTCCTTAAGGACCTTAACCTATTGTTGTGTAATGAACCCCCCTTGTCACAAGTGTGTCCACTTTGTCCCCACGAAATACGGTCAGATCGGTTACTGTAGTCTATGGGCCCGCTTTAAGGGCCCCAAGGCGGGAATTCGCAAACCATACACAATTTATCAGTTCTCGGACGTCATGAGAGATGATCCTACAAAGTGCGGCCCTGAAGGAAAGAAGTTCCGTGCCCAAGAGCCTTCAATAAAGGTGACCAGCTCTACAAAAACAGAATACAATGGACGCAATCCAGAAGCTCATTTGGCGCGAGGAGGCTCTCAAGGACAAGATGAAGGCGGTCCGCACGGCTCTCAAGGCGGCGCTCCTTGAGTCGGACGTGTACAAGGCGGTCCTTGAGGATACTCTCCAGGACAAGGATGGGTTCAAGGTGACGGAGAAGGTGGCCAAGGCGCACGCCCTGAAGGTTGCTCGCGAGACGTATGCGGGAGAGGAGGAGGGCGAGGAAGGAGAGGACTCATAAAGCTTTGGAACATAGTGTAATTAGATGAATGTCTTCTTCCCTCTATTTTTGGCCTATTGGACGTGGGTAACATTTTGTCCAGTTTTTTTCACATTTCTGCTGGCGCTTCAATTTATAGAAGAAAATATCAAGGGAGAACAGAATGAGTCGAAGTCTCTGCGTACACACTCAGATTGCCGTCCGGCGCGTCCAGAGACACCCAGCGACGAAAAAAACGATTAGAAGAATTGAAAAACACGTGGTACAGGGGACGGCCGTAGGGCTCGTACCAAGTGCTATCAATGACGTACTGGTCCATCACGTACCCTTGGACCTAGGTGAAGTTCTTCACGCGGCCCAGGATACTTTTATTGTAAATATTCTGAATTTGGCCATCAAGATACTTTTGTAACAGTGTACCGACCCTTTGGATACACAATGTTAAACTGGACCCGTAGACGCCCGTTCCTGAATCCCTTTCCGGGAATAATATAGTCCTCGCGAGGATCCAACACCCCCCAGTCTGCGGTATTTATTTCAATATCTCCCGCAAAATGAGGAATTACAATCTTTTTACCATTCACTGAATCTACGAATGAAATTTTGGTCGACCAGAGCAAGTCATCGCCTTGACGCATAAACTCTGGGTGGCTCTGGACCCTGATGATGAACACGAGATCGCCCGGCTCTTCATTTGGATTCAAAGGCTGTTCCCCGAGCGACCTGCAGATGACCTGACCTCCGTCCTCGATTCCTGCAGGAATGACCACCTCCAGATTCAATTGTTCAACTTTGTGTCCCTTGTTTTCACAATCCTTGCATCCTGAGCGGGAGGCTCCTTGACCCCCGCAGGCCGGACACGTCTGCTGCATGACCATGGGTCCCATCTGAATGTGCATGACACCCCTCCCGTTACACTGCTGACAACTCTGGCGACACTTCATACAGGGCTTGTGAAGACCCACGCGGAGATGTCTGTGGATTCCTTTGTAAGCATCTTCGAGACTAATGGACAATTCGTGCTGAGCATCGTTACGTCTCTTGGGTCCTTGGTTCTGCGGAGGTCTCTGGAACGGGTTCCCGCCTCCAAACATTTGTGAAAATATGTCGCCCGGGAACCCTCCAGGGAATCCTTGCTGTTGAGGACCTTCAGGGTTTCCAAACTGATCAAAGTTCTGGCGTTTTTGGGGGTCAGACAGAATGTCGTAAGCTCCCTGGATCTTCTTGAATTGCTCTGGATCGCCGCCTTTGTCGGGGTGTGTTTTAATAGCCAACTTCCTATAAGTTTTTTTAATTTCTTCTTGTGTAGCATTCTTATCAATGCCCAAGGCTGCATATGGGTCCATCTACTCCTTTGAGTCTTTATTTCTTTAGTCCTATTTCCGCGCCTTCTTCTTTTTAGAGATGTGCTTTGCGATCTTCGCCTCTGCTTCCCGAAGCCGGACCCTCTGAAGGTTGCGTGGATGGACCGGCCCCCGGGTCCATGGGTTCCGGAACAGTGGAGCCTTGGCATTCGCGACAAGAATACCATAATTATTTTTCCCTGAAAGTTTGTGAATAGTTGCCGCATTGTAATAATTCACATGGCCAGTTGTTCTGTTCTTGAGTTTATACACAATAACTCCTAGTGGAGGGCGTGCAAGGGTCACTGGATTTGTGTAATTCTTGGATATGTACACAAATGGCACTGGGCCAAGGCCCGCCGCGCGTGTCCTGTTCTGGTGCGCTTTGCGATTCGAGCGGTTTGCCTTCTTGCGGCGAGCCCCGGCGCCAGCCATCTGTTCGATAATGCGCGCTTTTGCCCCAGGTGACTTATTTTTCAAAAGATTAAATACATTCACCATTACTAATTACGACCAAAAAGATTTGCCGCGCCTCCATTGTTGTCCATGCTGCTTGCTGAAGAGGGCCTGCGAGCAGGTGATGCCCTCTTGGCGTTTGCATATATACTGGCCCCTCTCGCGTTTCCATATACACGCTTGAAAGCTGCTTGAGCCTGAGGACTGTTGAGACCGCCAGTCTTTAGTATAGTCAGCCAGGTCTTTGGAGATTTTGATCCTGCCCATGTCGAGTAAATTCCGGCCAGTTTAGACTTTTCCGAGCTATTATTCACCTTTCTATAGTTGTACTGTAGCCACCATCTCTTGAGTTGTGGTGGAATATTTGTCCTCGAATTATTTTTTATAATTTTGTTGAATTCATGAAAGCGCTTCCAGAGTTCGTCGATCGCTCCTGGTCGGCTCGAGGGCGACCTACGATGTACATTTGATGCGCTTGAGCTCACTGAAGCTATATTTGGGACTCTTCCTGGAAGACGTGAGCCCTTGAGAGTTCCTGGGACGTAATATCTTCCGTTTGCTTTGTTTCTTGCTTCGAGTTCTCCGTATTGAATGAGCTGATCTATCACCTTGCGTGCCTTGGTATCCCACCGGGGAGGGGGCCTGCGCGTATGAGGCCGTGACGTTTTGAATTTCGCAAGTCTCGCAGAATACGCCTGGCCACCTGGTTGAACACGGAATACTGCAGCCTGCTCTCGCATGTGAGCTGGGTTGGCGTTTCCAGCCGCTTTGAGAACTTTGTTTATTGAATTTTCAGAATAACCGGTAAAAAATAATTTATGTGTTTTTATGTGCTTCAGAATAATATAAGCTTCGTCAAAATCCAAGGCCCGCACTGCATCCAAAACTATATTCGCTACTTCTACATCGATTCCTAGAGAATTACCGACTTTTTCCCTTGTATCGAGCACACGAATACCCCCTGGAAAATATCGGTGTATATCTTTTGTTATTTCGTGGCCCGTTCGAGTATTGCCCCTATTGAGTGGCGTGAAATTGGGCGCTTTGCCCGCCCTTATTTTTGAATAAAACCAGGGAACAAAGTACATTTCTATAGTTGGTCTGCGATTCACGCGTTCCATAGACATTTCTATCGACCTATATGCCTTGAGGAGCTGGAACGCCTCTCCGGGTTTTGGCTCAGCCTTTCCAGGGCCAATCTTTAGTTCAACTATTTTTATTTTATTTTCAGAGGGTATCCAAATGAGGATGTCCGGCTCCACTGCCGTGTATCCCTTGTACAGTTTTACACCCTTCTTTACCCGGAGTTTATTAAAAGGAGTTGCGTAATAAATCTTTCCCCCGTGCCGAGCCACAGGTCCTCCTCGCGGACCGGGTAGCCAAGAATTTACATTGGCCGGCATTCCAGACCCAAACGGAACTGGGAGTTCTTGAAGTTCGTGACCTCCTTCTCCGTCCGTATAAGGATTATCAGAACCGGCCCGTATAATAGGGAGCCATATGTGCTTTCCCCTTTCAGTAATCAATTCTGTATTAGACTTTACTGAACGAGCAAAAGTAAAACGCGACTTGAGAATAACTACAGGCGGGCCCGTCCGAGGGAGGTTTGAGAGGCTCCCTTTCAGATCTGTCGTAAAGTACATAACCTTCATCCCCGCCGCAACTGCTCCCATGTCGAAAGCTGCCGTTTCAAGAACCGTTCCTGAATAAGACGCCATGGTAGATGCTTGAGTAATACCCTTCAATGTCTGTGTAAGTCCACGTATAAAACTCACCGCCTTGGCGTTTCCCATCTCTACACTAGGCCCCAAGGCAGCCAGAGGAATTACCTTTGAAATAATTTGTTTCATTTGATCTCTTGTCGCGGGATTGTAAATCGAGTGTCGGGCCGAGTTTTCATTGGCGTTATTATTGGAGAGATTTCCATAATTTTCGGCCCTGGCGTTGTTTCGGTTTGGCTGGTTGGGTTTTGTGTTTCTCCACCCATTGTTTTCAAACAGATATCTAGAAAGAGCAGGCGCAGGTCCCGCACCCTTTGGATGGTGCGCTCGAGGCGCCTTCACGAGCTGTCTCTTTCCTTCATTTTTTAAAATTTCCCAAATTCTTTTAGGAAATGATGCGTATTGCGCGGAGGATTCAAAATTTCCAGGTTTTAGATATTTATTGCCAATTTTCACTAGGAGGCTCTTGCGACTTGGTGCTGGAACATACTGCGCCATGTTTCTCGCCGCAGCCAGGTTTTCAGCTTCCTTTTGCTTGGCCACGGTTCTTCTATTCATCCTACTCTTTCGCCCTAAAAAAAATCAGTAAAAGTCTCTGGGGGGTTCGTAGACCAGACCCTGTAGGCCTCCTGCAGACCCACGCGGGGCTTCCCCAACTTGAAATTCACGAGATTGTGGACCTCGACCGACCACGCAAAAGGATCTTCAGGGCGAAACGGATTCTCTTGAAGAATTTCTACAAAAGATTGTCTACACTTTCCACATGGCAAAACATAAGGAAAAAGATAAATAAAGTTTCTGAGAACTCCTAGGTCGACGGGTTCCAGACAGGCTGTGTGAAGGGTCCCCCAAAAGTACGGTCCGAACTTGCGAGGGTTCATATTACTAGAGACATAGAAATTAGGTTCTGTGTATAGGGTCCGACCCGCCGAGATGTTTCATCACGGTTAAAAAAATGGCCTCCAGAATCCGCCCAGCCCCGGTTCCTTCCGCCCCAAAGCCTCCTATGGCTCCACCGGCCGGCCGGGGAAACGAACTCTGGCAAAGGGTCTACAAAAGTGCTCTAGACGGGGGACACCCGGATCCTGAAAAAATGGCCGACACGGCTCTGAGAGCCAGAGAAAAATCATTGGCTCTCATGGCCTCAAGACCAAAAGTGCTGATCACGACCGAGAAGCCGAAGATGACCGAGGTGGCTGCAGCTCCCAAGAAAACAGTACTAGACCAGGCCCGCCGCTGTAAGGCTCTGACCCTCGAGGGTCGCCAATGCGGATTCAAATCAACCTGTGGAGACTTTTGCAAAAAACACTCTGTGTAATTGAGGTTCTGTGTCCTTGACTCAACGCGTCCCTTGTCCCTTGTCCAAAAAACAAAATGGCCGTCTCTATCGTATGGGACGACTCTGCCTGGCTCATGCGCGCTCTCGACTCGACCGGAACTCCAATCTTCACCTGGACCTATACGATGTTAGAAAAGTGGTACGGGGACGTAATCACTCCCCACATCTATGCCGCCGTGACGAATTTCATAAAGAGCGAATTGGATGACTCGGATTTTCAGGACCTCCGGAGAGGAATCTATAACCCTGAGCCGCTCCTGAGTCACGCGATCGATTACTACAGATATCTGGACGAAGCCACTATTAATGAAATGCGAAATCACATCTTGGAGAAACTCGAGGTTGAGAGAGACCGGGCCGAACACAAGGAGCACATGGCCATGAACTGGGTTCTGGACGTCGCCGACCTCCCTGAAAAATACGAGTGCTTGGCGGACGAACTGACAGAAATGGCCAGAGGTCTGGTCAAAAAATACAGCGAGAAAAGAAAGGCCTGTGACCGCATGATCATCGAGGAGACAGGAATGGAGTTTTAAAAAGGTTCTGTGTCCTAAGGTCCTAGGGGCCCGATACTCCGGATAGACAAAAATGAACGTCCAAGAACAGCTCGACGACTTTGACTCGGTCCTCTATGACTACCTCGACCATCAGATTGTTTTTCACATGAACCGAGCGTTCTGGGAGGAAATCGATGCACCAGACGTAGAATCTGTCAAGGGTCTCCAGGATGTAGTCGACTGGGCCTTTGATCCAATGTTCGAAAGGTACAAGCACTCAAAGTCGGTCACCAAGATTCTGGAGGACTGGCACGACAAATTTTCAGACATTCTGTGGATCGCCATGAACGTCCCATACCCCCAAAATCTCGACATGCACGCGGACCGGGTCCTGGGAAACCTCAAGCAATTGTACTACGACAAGGTCTATGACAGTCTCGAGCGCGAAATGCTTCAAGAAAACCATAAAGTTCATGTTATCCAGAGAACCTGGAGAAGGGCGATCAGCGACCCCAACTACCCCGCGTGTGAAAAGAGGCTCCGACGTGAAGCTCAAGAAATCATGGACTTGTGAGTTTTGTTTTGTAATAGAGAGTACAGTTCCTAAGATCATAGAAGATGACGCCCTTTGCAATCAAGGATGGAGAAACTATTTATATTGTCGACCCGAGCCAGGTTAGGTGGTTTGAGTACTCAGTAGAGCACCAGGACCTGACGCTCTACTACCATAACGGGGCCATGGAGGTGATCAAGCACAGGAAAATACGTCATGTGTACAACGACCTGATGCTTCAGTTTAACATTCTGGACTTGGAAAAGTACTGATGGAACCCTGTAAGTGTCCAAAGTGTCTCGCTCGAGTAAAGGGGCCTGAGACCTATAGCGCCTGGGAACTCTCCTTCAGGAAAGACATAGAGACTGGGCGTATTATTCACGTAGGAAACAAGGAAGATGGACGTCCCATCTACCGCGCAGTCTAGGATTGCCCTTTCACTAAGAACAAAAACTCTTTTAAATATTTTAAAAGAAATTGAAATAAATAAAAATAATTCTTATATTTTTTTGGCAGAAAACACAGCCAGTACCATACTCAGACTCACTGTGAGAGAGGACTATTCTCATAGTGAATTTGAAGAAATTGAAAAAAATTTAGATTTTTATTGTTTGGCAATTTTTTCAGAGAATTATCAATGGGCTAGAGAGGCCCTTGGTGTCTTGGAGAAAATATCCTCTTCAACTTTTGACTAGAGATCAATCGAATCCTCATTCCTTGACTGAAAATATTTACGGAGGTCATCACGAAGACGGTTATTGGATGGGTGTAGGACCCACAGACCCTGTGTGTCCTTGTGAAGGTCCCGAGTCGGATCAAATTTATTCGACTTGAGAATTTCCCAACGTCCTCGGTACTGACGGTCGCGCTTCTTTCCGTGCCAATAGTGTACGATCGTCCCCTTGACAAATCCTAGATGCTTATGGGCCGTGCGTAGAGCCCGAGTCTCCCATTCCTTGAGAAGTTTAATATAATTTGGATTCATTTCCTTTGGAACGGACAGGTCGGCCTTTCCTATGATGGCACAGGCCATGTGATGGTCACCGGCTCCTGCGATGCCGAAATCCAAGAGGCCGCCGAACCCATTCAGGGCCTCGCGGGTTGCCGCCCACGCGTAGCCACTGTGCCAGTACTCTGCGTTCCCCTCACCTGTGTACTGACCGAAATAGTAGGACTCTTGGGACGAAGTCTCTTTCCACTCCTTCTTAGACCCCCTGAACGGTTTTCCCTTGGTGTAGCACGATCCGAAAGACTCCCACTTCTGAAGAAATTCGTGGTCCGGGCCGAGATCGATTGCGTGCTCGAAGAGCTGGACGACAGGGGCGTGCTGAAGCTCGTGAAGAGTGTCCTCGACCCAGTCCGGGTTGACGAAATCCACGTCACCGTCGATCCATGCCGCGTACTTCCAATTAGAGGGTAGACGGGCCAGAGCCACGTTGACCAAATTTTCCTTCATCCAAAGAACCGAGTTGGTGCTGAGGCGGATGTGAAGAGGGTTGTCTGGGTCAGTAACCTCGAAAGGACGGCACCCCTGGACACACTCCACTACCACATGGTTGACACCATAGTTCTTCATGCGAGCCATAAATTCCTTGAAAAGCTTGGGACGCTGCTTGAAGCGCTCGGGGTTGGTCATCACTGAAATAACATAAAAATTCTCACGGTCCATTTACTATTAACAAAGGTTTGTTTTTAAGTTAGAGATACTGGCTCCTTACAATACAAATGGTCAGTCCCAGAGGTGTCATCCAGCAGCGCTACTTTCAGCTCCTTCAGTCTTCAGTGCCTATCGTGGTTGGTTCTGGTCCGAGCGGAACAGGCAAGACGCTTTTGGCCTGTCATGCTGGCGCAAAAGCCCTGACGAAAGGCCAAGTTTCTAAACTGATCCTGACTCGGCCTGCCGTAAGCGTAGACGATCAGCACGGATTTCTTCCTGGAAATATTGTCAAGAAGATGGAGCCCTGGACCCGCCCTATGTTTGATTGTCTCCACAAGTACATGTCCCCCAAGGATGTCAAAGAATATGTTGAAATCTGTCCTTTGGCTTATATGAGAGGCCGCACATTTGAGCACTCCTGGATCATAGGGGACGAGATGCAGAACTCGACACCTTCACAGATGAAGATGCTCTTGACCCGTCTTGGAGAAGGCTCTAAGATGGTCATAACCGGAGACGTTCAGCAGCACGACCGCGGCTTTGACGACAATGGGCTGGCCGATCTTATTCGGCGCCTGTATCCTATTTCCGACTATATTCATCACGTGGAGTTTTCGGAAGAGGATGTCCAGAGACATCCAGCCATCCGAGAAATATTGTCACTCTATGATAAGTAATGGCATGGAATCCCCGCGGTCCCTTTCAGTTGATCAAAGAACCTACGCGTCACTATGTCATCCAATTGAGCAATGCTGGAAAGTCTGAAATAAATATTCCTAAAAATATTTCAAACAAAAGAGCAGCTGCGGCCTGGCTCATGAATCATCCGAACAAGATGGCCGGGGCGCGCTTTAAGCCCAAGGCTCCTCGCAAAAAAACTTTTAATTACATGACATCCTTGGCCCCCAGACGCCCGAAGAGTCCTGAAAAACGTCCTTATGTTCCATCAAGCAATTTTAATCACATCCTAAAAGCTCACGGATCGCCAACGTACCCGAGCCCCGAGGAAATGAATTGTTCTGTCGGCCGAAAACTAAAGGTCATAGGCAAAGGCCGTCAGGGGATAGTCTACAAAGGGTCGAGCTTCGTTGCCAAGGTCTGCCCCAGAGATCTTGGAGCCTCTCGTCGAGGTGAGCGCCAACCGGCCATCGTAGAATATGAAATTCAAAAAGAAATTTACGACGCCGTGCCCTCTGGGATTGTCCAAGTCTACAAACACGAACGGTGTACGGATTTTATACCTCCTAGCGCCATGAACATGGCGAACGTTCAAAATGCCACGAAATACGACAAATCAAAACAGTCTATACTTTTTATGGAATATTGTTCGGGCGGATCCCTGACCAAGTGGCTCGAGACCAAGATGATAACTGACCAGGTTGTTTACAATGTTATCAAGCAGGTCCTGAATACTTTGAAAAAAATTAAAAATAAATTTCCTGAATTCAGGCACAACGATCTTCACATGGAGAATGTGTTTGTCTCGGGTCGGGGATTTCTCGTGGGTGATTTTGGCTGGGCCAGACTCAAAAAGTCCGGTACCAACCCCGCCGTGAACACTGCCAACAAGTCTGGTATCGCAGGGGCCTGGGGAATAGGTCCTAAAACTGATCCTAGGTACGACCAGCACTGTTTTCTAAACAACCTGAGAGCATGGGCCTCACGAAAACCGTACCTTCTCAAGACCAAGGCGTTCCTTGACGAAGCCGTACCTCCTGGATACAGGGGATCCTTGGATACTCATGTGAAAGAATGGAGACTAAAGTATGACGATCCATGTCCTGGTCTCCCGACCCTTGAAGAACTTTTGAAAAATAAATATATTACAAAAAGAAAATTTAGTTCTCCTGACCTCGTTGCGGCCAAGGCCCGTCTTCGAAAGGTGGGCCGTATCAGGTCCGCCAACTTGCGCGCCGCAAAGGCCCGTCTACGAACTCGTAAGGACACCCCGCCTCGCCCTCGCATAACGTCTGCACAACTCCTCTCTGCGCGACGCAGACTCAAGGCGCGAGTTCCTACCAAGAAGAAGATCCCTCCTTCACTTTTGAAAAACAGTCGGTTCAACAAGATTATCGAATACTACTGGGACTTGAATGGACGCAAGTCTGGGAAGAATTATGAAGATGCCTGGACCTCGGCTCGTAACAAGGCTATACGTCTCGTGGAGAGACGTCTCAATAACGGGAACGCGCCCCTTTCGCCGGTAAAGAGCGTACGAAAACCTAAAGCCAAGTCAGTCTCTCCTCCAAAGCCCAAGGCTCTAAACTTTGAGAAGAGTCCTTCAGGTCGTATCAAGGTCAGGAATCCTCAGACGGGAAGGTTCGTCTATGCAAACGGACCAACAATTTCTCTTTCGTATTTAAAGAACCTCGCGACGCGCCGGGGTGTGAACATCAAGGGTCTCCGTGCAAAGAACGCCATTGCAAAGAAGATATTTTCATAAAGCTTAAAAATATGACAAGTTTTTATAATAATGAGATTTCATGTATTGGCCATACCTCATACGATTACGAATAAAGATGTATTTGTCGCATGTGCATATACTCAAAAAGTTTACAAATTTTGTGAGATGATGCTTGCCCGTGGTCATGAGGTCTATCATTATGGTCACGTGGATTCTAAGCTTGTGTGTACCGAACACGTATCTGTAGTCACGAGAGAAACATACGAAAAAATATATGGAACTGAATACCACAAGACCCAGTGTTTCAGATTTGACCAGAATGACGAGGTTTATCAAGAATACAATAGGAATGCTATTGAGGAAATTAAAAAGAGACGACAGTTTGGGGACTTTATTTTAGCCTTCTGGGGATGGGGAAACAAGCCAGTCTGTGACGCGTTTGAAGACGATGGCCAAACGATCATAGTCGAGCCAGGAATAGGATATTGTGAGACATTTGCCAAGTACAGAATTTTTGAGTCTTACACCATGTTACACCTTGCTCTTGGGATGGGATGCTGTCGGCAAGCAGGAGGTATCCCTGCATACTCGACTGTCATACCAAATTATTTTGATCCAAAAGATTTTGAATTCAAGGAAACAAAAAAAGAATATTTTCTTTGTTTGGGCCGAATAAGCTACTGTAAGGGTGTAGATCTCGCTATCCAAGTGACGGCTAAAATTGGTGCGAAGCTTTTGATTGCTGGTCAAGGAACTTACAAGGACCTAGATCTCGAGTCTTGGCCCGATCATGTTGAGTACGTAGGGTATGCATTTCCCGAAAAGAGAAAAGAACTTATGAAAAATGCCAAGGGTCTATTTATTCTTTCTACATATATCGAGCCCTTTGGGGGGGCAATGATCGAGAGCTTCTTTTGCGGAACTCCAGTTATAAGTAGCGACATTGGGTCTTTTGTAGAGAATAACCTTCACGGAATTACTGGCTACAGGTGCCGAACGTTTGGGCAAATGGTCTGGTCCGCCCAAAACATACATAGGATAAATCCAATGTCATGTCTTAATTGGGCCCAAAATTTCACCACAGACCGCATATCCCTAATGTACGAAGAATACTTTCAGAGCACAAAAGATGGATGGTACGGGGATGTCCAGTCAATCCCTCTTCTTCAACTCAAAGAATTTCCTACACAGTGTCCCCCAAAAAAAGATGCCATGAGCCAGATTTCTCACTAGAATTCTAATATATGAGTTGAGGGAATACTCGGAACGGATAACAAAAGAAGTTAGAGATAACTGGGGGATGAAGACATGTATAGAAAATAATCTTAAACATCTTCTTATAACTCATGATTCTGTTAAAGTTTAAGAGTTTAAAAAGAATAATGAATGTTCATTACACGACTGCGTATGTAAATATTGGCCGAGGCGACAGAGACGATACATACTACACAACAAGTATCGAGCGTCTGAAAAAAGTCTTGCCAAATTTAAAAGTTTTTTCAGAAATATGTACTTGGCCATACATAAACGAAATTGAAAATATTATATCACGGCCCGAGTGGTACAACCAGAGTGAATGGATGAAAAATAGCGTGATAAGTAACAAATATTATATATCATTTACATTTGCCAAGCTGGAATATCTTTTAAAGAGTATTGAGGAAAACCCAGATTCTCAATACTATTACTGGGTAGATGCGGGAATTTTCTCTAGTTTTGGGGATTGTGTACTTTCTAATCTTCCTTCGAGTGATGACTTTTTCCTGTCATCCTTTCCTTATCAAGGTAATGAGGTTCACGGGCTCGATCTAAAAGTTATGAGAAAATTGGGATACACGAATGATCGGGTGTGTAGGGCAACGGTTATGGGCGGAACAGCCGATGGAATTAAAAATATTTATAAAAAGTTTTTTGAAATTGTTGAAGAGTGTATCCGTGAAACATCCATCGGAACAGAAGAGGCTATATTTTCAATTTTGGCATGTAGGTATCCTGCTCTTTTAAGGGTGTACGAAATGCCTACAGGTGACGTGAAAAACTTTCTCCGGCCTTCCCTGACCTTCACAATGACAACCTGTAAGCGGTTAGGGTCTTTCATAAGGACCATGGATGCACTTTTGGAATATTGTCTTGATTTTAGGGTAAGACCTGACCGCATTCTCATAGTAGACGACTCTTCTCCAGAGGATGAAAGAAAAGAAATGAAGAAAAGGTATCCTTTTATAGACCTGATTACACATGAACAGAAGAGTCATGCGCATAGCCTTAACGTCATCAGGCGCAACCTGAATACAGAATATGTTATTATGTTTGAAGACGATTGGCTCTGTGAGAATTATTTTAAATTGAATGATATTTTGAAAATGATGGCAGAAAATAATATAGATAATCTTAGACTTAATGATTATTCTTATCCACGTGAACTAAAAAATAACATAAGTAAAAGTACATATTGTTATAAATATATTCATTCTGAATACAAAAAATGGATACAAGAAAAGGGATACGAAATTGTTCAAGGACATGATGAGGGTGCCGGATGGCCCGGATTTTCCCTCAATCCTATATGTATGAAAACTTGCGTTCTGGACGAAGACTTTGACGAATCTATACCGAGTGGAATGTTTGAATTTGACTGGTCATACAGACACGTTACAAAAACTTGGTACATGACTAATTTATTTACAATAAATCACATACCTGATCAGGTAAGCAGTTATGTTCTAAATGGTACTAATAGATGGTGGGACGAAAAATCTAAAAAGTTTGCGATCTGGATAGAAACATCTTGGGCATTTGGTAGAATTGCGCAGGCTCTTCATAAATATGCGAATGTTGACATTTACGATTGGCATGATCAGGACCAAACGAATGAACTTCTAGAACCTGGGGAAAAATGGAGGGACTATGATAAAATTATAAGCACTACAATTATTTTTGGTATGGAGTTTTCTAAAGAGTTTTATGAAAAACTTATAGTTACAGCTCATTGTCCTTCTTTCGATGATGAGCACTTTGTAGAAAGGATAGTCATCAAGGAAGGAGTCACGTACTGTGGAGTATCTCAACAGGTGTGTGAAAACTTGAAAAATAGTGGATGTGAAAAAGTAGTATGGACTCCGTTTGGGGCAGATACTGATCTTTTCAGTCTTAAATACGAAGCTGGGCGAAAAATTAAAAGAATAGGATTGATTGCAGGAATAACAAACCCAGGTCATCCATACACAATAATAAAAAGATTTGACATGTTTAAAGAAATATGTGAAAATGGGGGATTTGAACCTGTATATATAAACGGACGAACAAACGAAAACATGTTTGATGATATAGAACTTCTCATATCCTGTTCCGTTTTTGAAGGAGGTCCTCTCGGTATTTTTGAGGCATCTTCGAGCGGCATCCCAGTCATGACAACAAAAACGGGGAATGCGCAGGAAATAGAGGGGATTGTAACTTTTACGACAGCCCAAGAGGCGATTGATCAAATAAACATTTGGAACCAGAATCTCGAAGAACTCAAGAATTATACAGAACGCGTGACACAAGAAGTCAGAGAAAACTGGTCAATGAAAGCACTCATAGCAAAACACATGATTCCAATTATTTCTTGAAAGAAAATATTTTTATATTATAAATGGGACAGTTGGCCATTGCTCTGGGTGTTATTTTGCTCCTGGCTCTTCTGTGGCGCGCGATGATGCCCGGGGTTCCTTTGATCCCTTCTTATAAGTCTTCAGGGCCAGGCATTATGTCACCCCCATACATGTTCAAGGTTGTGGATGCGAATACGGTGTTAAATCTTCCATAAAAAAATATTCATAAAAAATAATGTATTATATTCAGTTCGAAATGAACGGTCATCAGTACACGATACCATACAGTTTTAAAACATTCGAAGAGGCTGAGGAAGAAATGAAATATATTCATCTGAAAAATTCTAGTAATTTAAAAATAAATAAGATTGTACTAACATGAAAGGACTTTTTATTATGTTTGGAGAATCTTTCAGGTCTGGAGGACAATATAGCAGGATTAGAGGTAATGACGAATCATATTTTGGTCAAATTGATGCTTCTCTTTCACAAATGAGATTTATAAAAAATTTAAATGTTGATATAGATGTATATATTTCTTCTTATAGTACAAAATTTGACAATAACCTTTTAGGAATATATTCTAAAAATAGGTTATGATTTTTATAATCAATTAATCGGGCAAGATGATCTTATTCGCGAGAGTATAAAAAGAATAAATATAGCCATGTATCAATTCATTTGTTTTATGAGAATAGATTTACAACTAAAAGAGTATTTTTCAAAAATTTTCAATCCTCTGTGGAATAAAATATTATTTCCATCTATTTGTTTTAAGCCATTTCATGAAACAGATATGGGGCACCCGAGAGTAAATGACACGATACTTTTTTTTCCCAAAAAATATTTCAATTACTTGACATTGTTTTTAATCGGTCATAATTTATGGGAAGATTTCATACTCAATACAGATTTAACTTATGAAGATTTAGACACCATGTTGGACACGTACCACGAC
>Ga0209188_1000422_pt1 | contig 41075 bp, 20 predicted proteins | sample C_130625_EF_Meta_FD_187307 | JGI IMG/M metagenome (GOLD analysis project Ga0209188, IMG submission 187307) | Freshwater microbial communities from Lake Croche, Canada to study carbon cycling - C_130625_EF_MetaG (SPAdes) (version 2) | ecosystem: Environmental > Aquatic > Freshwater > Lake...
CAAGCAAATGTTGGGTAGCCGACGCAGTCATTTGTTCGTGTTTATGATCGTGTAAATCTTGTTCACATGCTGGGCAAGTTTTATCTGCTAGTGTACCTAACTCTCGTTGATACTTAGCTACTGTTTTATCAGCTTGGCTAGTTGCACTTTCTAATGTAGCCTTTTGTTTTCTTAAACTGGTTAACGTATTATTATTTTCATCCCAAGTTTTTAATTCTTGATGTAGGGATAGTTCTTTATCAATGTCTACACTTTCTAGTTTCATTATTGCTTTACCTAGATTTTCGATATCTTGATCCTTTTTAGAATCCCACGCAGAACTTTTAATGGTTAAACTGTCTATGCTTTTTTGTACATTTTCATTAGCAGTTTTAATTCCTGATATTTTAAACTCTTCAACTTGTATGCTGTCTTTGGTTTCTTTAATCAGTTCTTTAAGTGTTTCTGATTTTTCACTTAATAGAGTTATACCTAATAACTGCTCAATAATCTCACGCTGATCACCGGCTTTCATTGATAAGAATGGTTCAGTATAAGTGTTTAACGCAACCAAATGCTTGAACATAGTATGCGACATTTCCAACATCTGTTCAATGGTTTTTTGTGTTTCTCTTGAATCACCTTGACTTTCGTCATCACCGTCGCCGTCATCTTTTAATTGTTGATTATTAATAAATAATTTTAAAATATTAGGTTTACGACCTCGTTCGATACGATAATTATTTCCATCTTTTTCAAATTCAACAGTTACCAACATGGCTTTACCGTTGGTTTTGTTAATTAAATTTTCTCTTCGTATATTAGTGAGTGCTTGTCCGTATAACGCATAACTTAGTGCATTGATAATAGTTGTTTTACCAGTACCATTCCTAGACCCAGCGTCATCTCCGCCTAGATCGTGGTTACTGCCCAGTACTAAAGTTAAATGTTCTCGGTCAAACGTAACCGCTTGAGAAACATTTCCTACACTCATAAAATTTTTAATTGTGATATTTTGTATTTTAAACATTTATAGATTATTGTAAATTTCTAATAAGGTTGATTTATTAAACTGCTCTGATTCAATATTAACAAGTTGCTCTGTTACAATTTGATCAACAGATTCAAATTTTGCATCTGGATTGTCATCATAGGAGCCTTCCATGTTAACTTTATCTTGTACTAAACTGATTTCTCGAATGTCGTAATCGTTAATAAAAGTTTCTTTGATAAAATTTGCTTCTTCGTAACTGATATCAATGTCTAAATTAACTTTAAGATGCATCTTACCTCGCATAATATCATCTTTACGATCTATTAATTCGGATAACTTAACTGATCTATACTTTGGACAGTTAGGCCAATTGAAATATTGGGGTTCGCCGCCCCACTCTAGTGTCATCATTCCTCGATCATCGTCCCAATTGTCTGAGAAATTATGTGGAAATGCATTACCGATGTAATGTATATTTCTTGTAGCTTGTCGTTTATGAAAATGTCCCGAGAAAACATACTCCGGTGCTATAAAATCTTCTCGCCGAAGCTCACCGTGATCTGGCATCTGCACCATAGCGTTCATATAAAAGCTAGGAAGTTCAAAGTGTCCAAACACATATCGACTAGCCACGTCTTTCATTGTTCGCCACTCATCACCTACTAGCCACGGAACTAATGTAACATTGTCTAAAGTGGTTATACCTTCGACTACGGTTACACCTGGTATATGCCGACCAAATGCCGAACTATGCACATCACGCTTGTCTTTATAAAATAAATCGTGATTACCTGGAAACCAAAAGAATTGCTCAAATGCGGCACCCAATTTTTCTAAACATCTGATACTGGTGTCTAGTGCTACTAAGTTTAAACTGTTTCGATTATGACTCCAGTCACCTAAAAAAATTCCGGTTTCGCAACCTTGTTCTTGAGCTTGTTCTATAAACCAATCAATAAACTCTTCACAGTCGTTGAGATGGATAGTACTGTTTGATTTTAATCCGATGTGTAAATCGGTAAACGCGGCTACTTTATTAAATAATCCCATTAGACATCCTTGGATATAAATCCTTTAATTTTTCATACCTAGATAGTATAGCACAGTAAAATATTAAAACTCAACCTTTAATTTCTTCATCTGTGCCAGATTCATCTTCTGCAAGATCTGGATCACTTTTTGGCATACGTAGTGTTTTATACAATCCTGCCTGTCGAGCGATCTCGTCGGCATAGAGTTGACTATTTTGTCTAGTAGTTGACGGTGTTAGTCCGTGGTCTTCTAACATGTCGTCTCGGATATTTTGATTTTTCTTTTCAATATTGAGAATTCTGGTAAAACTATTAGTGACTGCGGCAGTATAATAGGCAAATGGATTTTCTGATTTTGATTCGTCAAACTGCAATCCGATTTGACTTAACTGTAAAATAGCTTGGCCTTTCATTTCTTCGATATAGGTATAACCTCTCCAATTGCTCCGTTGTGCGTATCTCTCTGCTAACTTAATATACATACGTCCAAGATTTTCTGTAATGCGACCATGATCTTTTGAAAATTTACCGGTTTTTATTCCGCCTTTCCAGTGACTTTTACCTACACAAACTAATTCATCTTCATCATTAAATTTCCAATGCTGAAACGGGGGGAAATTTATTTTATCATGACTATCGGCTCGGGTTTTGGTAGTTTTCTTACGACCCGGTGCTAAGGGAATATGATCAAATGTCATAATTCTAATAATGATGTCTGTTTTTGCAATAGTTTTGTAATCTGGTGTACATTCTAAAAGTTTAATTTTTTTATCACCGTTGGCCCGCGCCTCTGCAAATGCATATAATCCGATACGTTTAGCACGAGCACGTTTTGCTTCTGCTATTGTTCGAATATTGACTTTATCTAAACTGGTTAATATAATATCGTATTGACTGTGCTCTTGTTTAGTAAAACTAGAATATGTACATTTACTATTGTGTATTTCTTGTAATAAATCCCTATTATTGAGATATTTTTGTTTTTTTGGTAACATTGGAATCGTTGTCATTATTATTTTTTCCTTATGTTATATTGTAGCATGGAATTATTAGATGTCAACCATGATAAACTCAGCAGTTTATTTATATGGTAAATATAGCTAAAGAACAATTTACGAGTTTATCATAAAGGAAATTAATCAAAAATGGCTTCGTACACTAAAACATTATTCGATAACGGTATAAATTCACTCGGTCAACAAAACGCTTTTATGACAGTAACCTATGGTGATCAAACTGTAGATAATTTTTGGGAAGAGACTACCGCTCCGCCGAAGATAACACCAACTGATCCGCCTCCGATCGTCAAGCCGCCTGCATCTGGTACACGCGACGGGCAAGTTGGCGCAGGTGCTATGCCAGATAACACTTCGGTTAAACCTGAGGTCAATGTTAGAGATAGTAACGGACGAATGTTAGCTCAGGATACTCGTGTTAAAATTCGTGTTCCTCCAAATTATTTTACTGCCTATACATCAGGTAATAATGCAGAATTGGTAAATCTAGGAGCAATTATTTTTCCTTATACGCCAATTATTGATCAAAACTATAAGGCAGAATATCAATCGTTAAATCCTATGCACAGTAATTATACTCAATATTTTTACAAGTATAGTTCGGCTAGTCCTATAAACATTACAGGAAAATTTAGCGTACAAAACAACGACGATGCAGGAGTTTATATAGCAACAGTTCATTTACTTAAAGCATTAACTAAAATGCGATGGGGAAATGATCAAGATGCAGGGAGTCCGCCTCCTCTATGTCGATTAGATGCCTACGGCGATTATATGTTTAAAAACGTTCCTGTGGCTATAGCTGATTTTAAATTAACCCTTCCGAATACTGTCGATTATTTTTCTATAAGCAAACAAACCAGCACTGGCATTTATAATAAAACAACAGTACCAGTTTTTTCTGAGATATCGGTTACTTGTATACCTATTTACAGCAGACAAGAAATTTTAAATTATAACGTTACAGACTATTTAAATGGGAATACAAAAGGATTTATATAATGACTGTTTATAAAAATACTAGTCCTTATTATTCGACTCAAAATAATAATGGATATCTCGACATACTGACTTATAGGAGTATTCCTGCTGAAAAAGACGACATACTATTCACTGTAACAAAAAATTATGAATACCGACCTGATTTATTAGCGTATGATTTATACGGAAATGTGGACCTATGGTGGGTATTTGCTGTTAGGAATCCGTCCGTAGTCACTGATCCAATTTATAGCATGCGTTCTGGATTAAAAATTTATCTACCAAAAATTACATCAATTAAAAATTCTTTAGGGATATAAATGCCGATAGATCAAAAACCTTTTATAGATATAACCCCTAATAATATAAAACCACCACCTATTAATATAAAACCACCACCGGTTAAAGTAGATCCCTCTACACCCATTGTATCAAAACCAGTAGATACGTCTAAAACTATATCACCAAAAACTGATAAAGCCTCCTCTAATAACAGTGAGGCTACTACTCCGGGGGTTGATAGAAAAACAGAAGTCACTTCAAATAAAACCACTACTGAGGATACATCAACTTTTTATTCTAACAAGTTAAATTACAGCACAGTTACGGGATCAAATATTTTAAATTCGTATCGATCTTACACTTATAATTTTACACTGGCTGCATTGAGTATAGACGAAGTAAACGATCCCTCAACCTATAGAAATAAAAAATTAAAACGAGTAATTTTAAAATCTGGTGGTAAAGGAGCCGGCGGAATAGCTTCAGCGGCGGGTCCTACCACCGAGCAAATTAAAGCAAATAATAATTTAAAAAATGCATACGAAGCTAGCCAAGAAGAAATAAATGCTTCGCAAAAAAATATTGACACGTTACGACTTAACTCAGGAATTGCCTCAGCGTTTAATAGTGATAGTCCCGGTAGATTTGACATGTATATTGATGAGGTAGAAATTCATAGTTTGCTAACAACCGGCGAAAAAACTGGTTATTCGCAAGCTACTAATGTTTCGTTTACTGTTGTCGAACCTTATAGCATAAATGGTTTTTTGGAAGCACTGCATGTATCGGCGGTGTCTGCAGGATATCCAGGGTGGCAGACTGCAAAATTTGTTTTGGTGCTTGATTTCTGGGGATATCCTGACAATAAAAATCAGGATTTTCCTGCCCCAGAAAAAATACCCGGTAGTTCTAGGTATTTTCCTATTATATTCAGTACAGTTGATATTGAAGTCACTGAAAAAGGTACAGTATATAAATGTAGTCTTACTCCCCCAAGCGATCGAGCAATGGCTAATCCTAATCAACTCAAATCGACTATTAATATGAAAGGTAAAACAGTCTATGAAATTTTAAAAAATTTTATGGATCAGTTAAACAAACAAACTGCTCAATCTGATCAAGATTCTAGAGAAACAGAAGTAATAAAGCACGATATCTACAAAATTAGTTTTCCTGATTGGGATCCAAAAACAGGATTAAACTTTAATAAAGATCAAAAAAATCAAGAAATTGCTAAATCTAAAATGGGAGAAAGTTTAAAAGATAGCGGAAATTATTCATTTTTGCCTCCCGGTAGCACAACTAAAAAAAATGCATATCATAGCAAAGACTCTGACGCTACTCCGACGCCAACCCCGGAAGATCAAATCAAACAACCTGAAAAAAATAAACCCAATCCTTATAATAGCGATTTTCAAGTTCAAGCGACTGAAGGTTCTAACATACACGAAATTATTTCGTCGGTGATTCGAGACAGTGAATATATTAAAAATAAATTTAAGGATTTACCGAGGTCTATCGGCAGTGACGGTATGATAGATTATTTTATGATTAGAATAAATGTAAAAGACTTTAAGGAAATTGATAAGGTTTCTAAAAAACCTTATCAAGAATTTGAATATGTTGTCTACCCTTATAAAGTCCACTATTCTTGTATTCCGGGCTATGCGTCATTACCTATTAATTATAATCAATTAAATCTTCAAGTTGGAAGATCTTATAATTATATATATACAGGAAAAAATGTCGATATTTTAAATTTCAAATTAGAATTTAATAATTTATTTTTTGAAGCAGTAGGGAAAGGATTTGGTAATACTGATGCAGAGTCAAAAATTGATAATGCAACAAGCAATGGCGAAGGAAAAGTTAAAATTAAAGATGGCAATCCTGAACAAACTTCAGCGAGTCAAACACCTGTTGCTGGGATAAAAGTAACACATGCTCAAACAGGCGTTACTGCTGGCAGGGGTACCCCCAATGCAGGAGCAACTAAAGACGATCCTTATTACATAATGGCAAGAACTTTTCATGAGGCTATAATACATTCTTCGACCGCATTAACTAGCGGAGAAATTGAAATTGTTGGAGATCCTTACTATGTTACGACCGGTGGCCTCGGCAATTATGATCCAACAGTGGACCTTTCAAAGACCAATACTACCTCCGATGGAGAGGCCCGAGTCAATCGAGGAGAATTGCAGATCGCAATCACTTTTAACAATCCTATAGACTATGGTTCGTTTGAGGACGGAGGAACTATGTATTTTGATACAAAGAAAGTACCGTTTGGTGGGATTTATAGAGTAAATGAAGCAAACAGTACTTTTAAAGACGGAGTTTTTAAACAAGTACTTACAATCATGCGGCGACCCGGTCAATTTATCGATATTAAAATTCCATCGGCCAGTTTTTCAAGTGCTCTTGCGACCACTCCTAATCCAAATAATCAACAAAATCCAACAGGACCGCTAAGTCCGGAATCTATTGCCCAGTCTAACGGCACCCTTGCCGCATTTGCAAACGGCACAGGTGCAGATACCTTTAATTTAAAATCAATGTTAGGTCGAGGGCTTCCTAATAATGATAGTAATTTTACAAATGCACTTGGTGGATTAGGAGGAACTACAAATTTTGAATCGACTCAGGTAAGCGGTGCAATAGTTAGTGGAATAGGAATGCAAACTGCTAACGGTTCGGCACTATTTGGCGGTGCTATTCCCGGTGGTGTAGATCAGTTAGCATCGGGTATTAGAATGGAAGCTTCGGGTTTAATCGGATTAGGACATGCTGGATTAGGAACAGCAGCCAATGTGATCAATATGGGTAATTTATTAAATAATAATTACCTCACTGGACAATCTGCACTTATTAGCGGAAATTTAGCCAATAGTGCTTTTAGAGACTTAGGCATGCCTCCACTAACTTCTGCACTTGCTAGTAAGGTAGTTTCTCAACAAGCTGGCAAAATAGTTGCTCGCTCGGGTATATTAGGGTCAGGAATAGGAATCAATTCTCAGAAAGCTCTTAAAGGTATAATAGCGGCGTCTACTGCTTTACAAAAAGCTGATCAAATTTTAAGTATAAATCCTGAGTTATACTTGTCGGGTCTTGCGTCACAAAAAATTAACCAAGCACTAAATATGGTTCCTCAAGATTACGCTAAAACTATAGGACTAGTTTCTGCTATCGCTAATCAATCAGTTGATGCCACACTAGCGACTGGTCTAAGTGGATTAGCAAGTCACGCACCGGCTTCCTATTATACATCGGTGTTAGGGGGAAATCCGATAAGTCCGTCACTGTTATCGAATCAATTAGGAATAAATGCTTCGCAGTTGTCAGGACTATCTGATCCTTTTTCGAGTTTTATTTCAAAGCAGATATCAGGTATTTTAGATGCGATTCCGCAAGATGTTGATTTAAAAGCATTTTCAGCACAAGGGGTTTTATTAGATACTCTTACAGCTGATACTTTACCTAATTTGCCTACCAATGCGCCATATACTTCCGCACCTGCTGATGCAACCGAATTTTCTAATAGAGGTGCTACGTATAATGTAAATAACTTTACCCTTCCGGGTACTAACACAGTATTATTTGATAATGGAGTTAACGCACTTGGACAACAAAATGCCAATATGAATATAACACTTGGCGCCTTACAAAGTCAAATATTTGGAGCAGACGGTGTTATTCAAGGAAATAGACTTGTAACTTATACATCAGGACTTCCTGGATTAACAGGTTATGCAGGATCACTTGAATCGTCCCAAGCAAGTATAAATGCTGCCACGGGTGGATTTATAGGAAATCCTAGTTCGGCGGTTTTAAGTAGTTCAGTTGTGACACAGTATGGTTCAACAGCGGCAATGAGTCCTTTACAAAAATTAATCAGCGGATAACTTATGGCTTTAGAAACTAGAAGAAGACACCTGCCTCTATCTCGAGGCCCGTTTTTAGCAAAAATTACTAATCATTTAGATAGTACCTTTATGGGCAGATTGGAAGTAGCACTAATTAAAGGTATCTCAAATAATGTTCTGAACCAAGCTGACACCTATATTGTAAATTACCTTAGTCCTTTTTATGGCGTCACTTCCGCTCGATTTGAAGGGAACGACGAAACAAATTGGCAACATTGTCAAAAAAGCTACGGCATGTGGATGGTTCCTCCAGACATTGGTACTCGCGTATTAGTAGTTTTTATTGACGGAGATCCTAATCAAGGATATTGGATAGGATGCGTGCAAGATACCTTTCAAAATCATATGGTGCCGGGTATTGCAGCCAGCAAACAAACATTTATGACCGAGGATCAAAAAAGAAAATACGGTACCGAATTACTTCCTGTTGTAGAATTTAATAAAAAATCAAAATCGTTAAGTAATCCAAATGTTGAAACATTTCAAAAACCTATACATCCCTTTGCAGATAGATTATTACAACAGGGACTTTTGTTAGATACAGTTAGAGGAGTAACATCCAGTTCTGCTCGAAGAGAGGTACCTAGTGGTGTATTTGGCATATCAACGCCTGGTCCTGTTGATCAAGGCGCAGATGCGCAACAGGGCACCATTGGCTACATTGAGGATCAGGTACGTACGATTCCTGTAAGTCGATTAGGGGGGACAACATTTGTAATGGATGACGGCGATGTTAATGGACAAAATGAATTAGTACGTCTACGAACAAGAACAGGACACCAAATATTATTACATAATAGCCACGATTTAATCTATATTGCTAATAGTAAAGGAACCGCATGGATAGAATTAACAAGCGGCGGCAAAATTGATATATACGCCGCTGACAGTGTTAGTATACACTCGGAACAAGATTTCAATTTCCGTGCCGATAGAGATATTAATTTAGAAGCAGGTAGGGATATTAATATCAGTGCGAGCGGTCATATACAAGCAGAAATAGGAAAATATCTTTGGGTAACTGCAAACGGTGAAATTTCAATGAGCACTAAGGAAAATATTAATTTATTATCTGGAGGGGAAACTCGTATTTCGTCGCAGGGAAATATGAGTTTAGGTACTGCTTCTAATATGAATCAAGGTGCAGGTGGTCAGTTTTCGGCACAAGCATCGGGGCAGTTAATTGTTAATGGCTCTAAAGTGCAAGTTAATTCAGTATCTGGAAATTCACCGACTTCTGCTAACCCTCCTAAATCGTCTTTATCTAGATTTAGTCTACCAAATAGATCGGTCTCTAACGGATGGGAAAATTCGTCATTTTACAAAGCAGATTCTATAACAAGTATTATGCAAAGAGTGCCGACGCACGAACCATACGACCAGCACGAAAACACCGATGCTAGTCGTTATGCTCCGGATTTAACCGATTCCTCGATTCCATCAGATTCTACTACCTCGGTTAATAATCCGCAAGATGATAAAATTCCGTCCGCCAATACAGGACAGCCGCCACCTAACGGAAAACCAGCTTTAGACTGGGCAAAAGATATTGAATGGCTAAAATTAATAAAATCGTTGTGTGCTAAAATAAATTGCTCTCCTGTAGATCTATTAGCGGTCATTTATCAAGAATCAAATTGTAAACCGTCATCTTATAATCCAAACGGTCCTGCTTATGGACTTATACAATGGACAGCCGCTGCCTCTGCTAGTCCTAGAAAATTTGGATATACAATAGAAAAAATGGCCACACTAAGTCGAGTAGAACAAATGCCGGTTATGGAAGAATATTTTCGACAAAACAACGCAATGAATTTAGGTAAAAAAGGAAAGCTAGATATTTCTGACATATATTCAATAATATTTTGTCCAGCGGGAATAGGTCAATCATCGACATGGAAAGCTTACGGCTTACCAGGAACCGGTGCTTATTTGAGCACGGGAAAGGCATATAACGCGAACCATACTTTAGATAAAGAAAATAAACATTATATTACTAAAGCTGACTATACTACTGTAGCCGCTAGATGGATTCCGTTAGTCCAACAAAATCTTGCTAACGCTGGATGGAAAGACGATTTAAGTAATTTACCAGAAGGAAGTAGTTCATCTACTACTCCGACATCATCGTCGGGTCGCGTCGCAGTTGTTGGAGATAGTATTGCTTGGGGAACCGGCGATGCATTGAAAAAAATGATACCGGGTATTGTAGTTAGTGCTAGTACAGGGTCACTATCTATAACGATATTAACTACCTGGGTCCCCCCAGTCGTGGGGTACGATACTGTAGTTGTTAGTGCAGGATCTAATGATATTGCCCAAAGAGAGCCAAAGAGTCAAACTACGGCAGCACAAAATACTCTTACAAAAACGTTAGGACAAATTCGATCAGCCTTAAAGGCCAAAAAGTATATTTGGATATTACCAAACTTTTCGGTCGCCGCTACTGTAGTAAGTAACTTTGCGGCATCAAACGGTGATCGAACAGTAAGTTTTCAAGCCAGTTCCCCTACTGCTAAAGACCCGTATCCGTTACATCCAGCAAGTTATGGTCCCCTTGCACAATCAGTTAAGAGTATGTTGTAATCATAGTAATATGTACAGAATTTTATAAAATAAATATCATATCATGCCATATAAAAATTTAGAAATCACAAATAATTCAAATACTGTTCAAAATACTACACAGCAAAGTCAATTTTACAGGGGATTTAGTTCTATAAACAATAGTAGTCCTGATACACGTTTGTACGATCTTGATATTGTCACGCAAGACATTATAAATCAATTTAATACCAAGAAGGGGGAACGGGTAATGAATCCTAATTTTGGTAGTATTATATGGAATTTATTAATGGAACCTCTAACTGATTCAGTAAGAACAGCAATAGTTGACGATGTTACACAAATATGCAATAGCGATCCGAGGGTTACCGTTACACAAATAAATTTAAACGAATACGAACAAGGATATTTGTTAGAATTAACAGTATTATTAAAAAATACGAACCAGTCGGCTATAATAAAATTAAATTTTAATCAAGATGTGGGCCTCTAAACAAAATAATATACCTATATAAAATATAAAATAAATAGGTATAACAAAATAAAAATTATGATTCCATCAACTAACAACAAACTTTTAATAACAGAAAATTGGACCAAGATTTACCAAAGTTATCGTAACGCCGATTTTCAAAGTTATGATTTTGAAACTATTCGAAGAGTAATGATCGAGTATCTTCAGCAAAATTATCCTGAAGATTTCAATGATTACCTCGAAAGTAGCGAATATATAGCTCTTATTGACTTAATTGCGTATTTAGGACAAAATTTAAGTTTTCGTATTGATTTAAATGCACGCGAAAACTTTTTGGAAACTGCTAGTCGACGAGATAGCATATTACAGCTCGCTCAGTTAATCAGCTATGTTCCTAAAAGAAATACACCCGCCAGCGGTTTTCTTAAAATAACCGCCATCACTACTACCGACAATGTTTATGACTCGGCTGGAAATAATTTAGCAAACACTGTTGTTGGATGGAACGATTCTACTAATAAAAATTGGTATAATCAATTCTTAAGTATTTTAAATTCTAGTATGCCCGGATCTTACATATTCGGCACCCCGTCTGGTAGACAAACTATAAATGGTATATTAACAGAACAGTATATTATTAATAGTAAAAATACTAACGTTCCTGTATTTTCCTTTAATAAAACCATAAATGGTATTCCTACAAACTTTGAAATAGTACCTTGTACATTTAGTCAAGCAACTGCAATATACGAAGTTCCTCCACGCCCTGGTAATAACTTTAGCTTTTTATATCAAAATGATAATCAAGGCTCTGGTAGCGGTAATACAGGATTTTTTGTACATTTTCGACAAGGTTCTTTGGGATTATCTAATTTTACTATAACAAGTCCTGTTCCTAATGAACTAATTGGCATTAATATTACCGATATTAATAATACCGATGTTTGGCTATGGCAATTAGATAACAATAATAATTACAATAACTTATGGACTGCTGTTCCTAATTTAATTGGAAATAATATCATCTATAATAGTTTAAACATTGATCAACGAAATATCTATAGTATCACAACACGAGATCAAGATCAAATTGATTTAAATTTTGCCGATGGTAGTTTTGGAAACCTACCTAAAGGAACTTTTAATTTACTATATCGACAAAGTAACGGACTTACTTATAATATTAAACCAGAACAAATGGCCGGTGTATCAGTATCAATTCCTTACGTGAATAAAAATGGGCAATCCCAAACATTGACATTAGTATTGGGACTACAATATACAGTTTCAAACAGCTCGTCGACTGAATCAAATATTAGTATACAACAAAAAGCCCCGCAATCGTATTATACCCAAAATAGAATGGTCACCGGAGAAGATTACAACATAGCACCATTGACGGCTGCTACTGATATATTAAAAATAAAATCTACAGCTCGCGTCGTAAGCGGAACAAGTAAATATTTTGATCTTCTTGACGTTAGTGGCAAATATAGTAAAACTAATATATTTGCATCTGATGGAATTTTTTATAAAAATGAGTATCAAGCAAATTTTGAATTTACATTTAGGAATAAAAACGATATATTAACCGTGATTAAAAAACAAGTAGAGCCGCTAATTTCTTCAACTACTATGCGATCATTTTATCTTGATCGATATCCGAGAGAAGACCTTGTTTATTTAAATTTAATATGGAAACAGGTAAACAAGGTATCTGGTAGCTCTCGAGGGTATTTTAAAAATCAATCTGCGGCAGATCTGTTAGCTCTTAGTGTAGGTACAGGCATATCAACTAATTTGTTTTATGTATCTCTTGGTTGTTTAATTAAGTTTCAAAATCTGGAAGGAACGGACTATATTTGGTCTAAAGTAGTTCAAGTTATCGGAAATGGTAGTAACTCCGGCAAAGGACCACTAAATGACGGCACTGGGCCTATTATTTTAAATAATGTTGTGCCTAGTGGATACGCACCTGTTGAAATAATTCCTGCATTTAATACAGTTTATTCTTACACTTTTGAAATGCAATTGGTTAATTTATGTTTAATACAAAAAAACTTTGGTTTAAGTTTTGATAAAGTTACTAGAACTTGGAATATTATATCTGATGTAAATTTAAATTTAGTAAAACCTTTTTCTTTAGATTACCAAGGAAATACCACTTCTGCTAATTTAGATTCGAGTTGGTTAATTGCATTTATTTGGCAAGGAAATAAATATTTGGTACAATACAGATCTACTAATTACATTTTTGAAAGCGAAAACGAAACAGGATTTTACATTGATCCAACTGATGTAAATTTTGATTATATTACAAACACTGTGTTGAAAGACAAAATAGATATTCTTTCTTTCAATACAGATCCTGCAACATTTAACAGCTTAAACAAAGATTATTCGCTACAGATAGACAACTATATTATTGAGCCGGACGGCTATACTGATCCATCTAAAGTATTAGTTAGTTTTTATGATTATAATAATTCTGGAGTAATTTCAGAACCAGATACCTTTAAAAAAATTGTCGGAGGCTCTGGCAATTATGTCTATTTTCAAAAATTATCAGACGGGGTTAGATATCAAGTAGTTAACCAAACATCAACACCGATTACGGCAACAACTGCCACGGATGAAAAAACTGTAGTTGACCCCAAAGATGGGCATCTATATTATTTTAGTGACCCGTCGTTAAACGTAGTTAAACAGTATTCGTCACAACAATTTCACGATACCGGCAATGGCTGGATATTTCGGCCGGATTATTTTGGATACCCCGGCCGAGGCGGATTGAAATTTCATTACGTTCATAATAGCGGCAAAGAAAGAAGAATAGATCCAGGAAAAAGCAATATCATGGACATTTATGTATTAACTGCTAGTTATGATAATTCTTACAGAAGTTGGTTAGCTACGCAAGTTGGTCCAGCGCCTCTTCCCCCTACTAGTCAGGATTTATCTAATAACTTTGATTCTTCTTTAAATCAAATTAAAACAATAAGTGACGAGATAGTCTATCACCCTGTGTCTTATAAAATATTATTTGGTAGTTTAGCAGATATAAACTTGCAAGCGACGTTTAAAGCAGTAAGGAATCCTGCGATTCCGATAAGTGATAACGAAATAAAAACACAAATTTTTAATGCTATTAATTACTTCTTTTCTTTAGAAAATTGGGACTTTGGTCAAACTTTTAATTTTAGTGAATTGTCAACTTATGTAATGAATTTACTGACTCCCAATATTACTAACTTTATAATAGTTCCGGTAATTAATAATTTTGGAAGTTTATATGAAATAACCTGTGCTAGCAATGAAATTTTTATTAGCGGAACAACGATTGATAACATTGAAATTATTGATGCAATAACTGCTAGTCAATTAAATTCTACAATGATAATCACTAACGTAGGAAATTAAAATGTCTAACGATAATAAAATTAATTCATCTAATTTACTACCCGAGTATTTTCAAACAGATAAAAATAAAAAGTTTTTGTCTAGTACGCTTGACCAATTAATACAACCGGCTCAATTAGAGCGCATTAGCGGTTTTATAGGTAGCAGACTATCTCCAAATTATAATGTTTTGACAGATAATTATATTTCGGAAGTACTGGAATTTCGTAGAGATTATCAGTTCAATCCCGCGCTAGTTGTGTATGATGAATTACAAAATATACAAAGAGCGATCGGAATAGACGATTTAACTAATACAATTTTAATACAAAGTGGATTACCTGGAGATTTTAATAAGCTATATGGATCTTCGGTCTATTCTTATAACCCACATATCAGCTGGGATAAGTTTACAAATTATCAAGAATATTATTGGTTACCTACAGGTCCTGAAACTATTTTTATCGATTCTTTTAACTCTATTATAAACGTTGAAACTGATATTATAGGAAAATCAAATTACACTTTTAGTTACATAACAAACATAGGGTCAACGGAACAACAGTCTTTATCTAATGGGATGAAAATTAAATTTTCATCCCATGTCTCTCCAAAAAAATATCAAAATAAAACATACTTTGTCGAAGGAGTCGGCACTTCTATTGTATTAGTAGATTATGATCAGCTGACTGCTTCTATTATAATAAACAAAGATTTTTTAGAAAATTTTGATACACTTCCCTTTGATCACTATCCTTTTGATAATGCTAATTCTCTTTCAGAGTTTCCAGAATATATTACTATAAATCGTGCTAGTCGAGATTTAAATCCTTGGTCGAGATACAATCGATGGGTCCATAAAGAAATAATAAACACTAGTGCTACCGTAAACGGAACTGTTCCGATATATGATGCAAGTGCCCGGGCAAAGAGACCTATTGTTGAATTTAATGCCAATCTTAAATTATATAATTTCGGTACAGTAGGCATTTTAAAAATTGACATTATCGATACAGATACTATAGATGCGTTTAATATAGTAGAAGGTGCAGAAGGTTATTTTGTCGACGGCGTTCCCTTAGCACAAGGTAATAAAATAATTTTTAATGCAGATAAAAATCAAGAAGTTAGAGGAACTGTATACGAAGTTAATTTCACCAAAGTAAATGGTGTTTATCAAATTCAACTATTAGAAGTTCAGAGGCCACCTATTGAATCTTCTATTATAGTTAATTATGGAAAGACATATTTAGGAACAAGTTGGCACTTTGATGGAAACCGATGGATTTTTTCTCAACAACACCGGGCTCTAAACGAATTTCCTTTATTTGATTTATTTGATAATGAAGGAAACAGCTACAGCGACCGTATGCATTATCAATCAGATTTTTCTGGAAACAAATTATTTAATTATGCTGTCGGAACAGGTCCGATTGATCCTGTGTTAGGTTTTCCGTTATTATATAAAAATAGTGTCGGAGTTGGAAGTTACCTGTTTAATAATTATTTTATGACAGGCATAATTACGATTTCGAATAATAATATTTTAACTAATGTACCTACGTCTACAACTTATTTAAAATATTTTAATTTGACAGGCGATGTATTTGTGAATGTCTGGCAAGAATTAGATAAACCTCAAATACCTATTTTACAATTTCAAACAACTATAGCTTCGACTGCAAGTATTCAACTTACTGCAATTTCTAATCCAGTAAAAGCCCAGTTTGAATTTGATGTATATGTTAATAATATTAAACTATCTAAATTAGATTATTCTACAACAACAACATCTGCAAATTATTTTGTAAATTTTAATAATTTGTTACCTGTTTACTCAAATGTTTTATTTAAAATTTATAATACCACCGCCGTACCAACCTTGCGTGGCTCTTATCAAATACCCCTGTCTCTTACAAACAATCCTCTTAACGGACCGATTGGGTCTATGACAGAAACTGAAATAACAGATCATGTCAAAACTATGATCAATGCATCTTCTAATTTTTCTGGAAATTACCCCGGATTGAACAATCTAAGAGATTTGGCAGTCTATAAAGGAACTCAGTTAATTTCAAATGCTAATCCTTTACCGTTTGCTTTTCTTTTTATTGGAGACAAATATCATAATTTAATCGATGCCGTTCAGGATGCAGGAGAAAAGTATAATCAATTTAAATTATCTTTTTTAAAACAAATAGCATCTCAATCCGATCAAATAGATTACGTTTCGGCGGTTGACATAGCTATTTCTAATATTAATCAAAATAAAAAAAATGTAGACTCCTATTCTTTATCAGACATGATAGGATACGGCCAAGATAAAATTGTTAGAACATGGACTGTAACAGATTCTAGAAATACGGTATATCCTTTAACAAATTCTTTTGATCTTTCGACGTTGAATTTGCGATCTGTATTAGTGTATATTAACGGTGTTCAATTAATTTCTAATATTGACTATAAATTTATTCCAACTGATTCGTCTGTTGAATTTTTAATTAAGTTGAAGGTTGGCGATGTTATTACAATTAATGATTATCAGGATACATCTAAATGTTATATACCACCTACTCCGTCTAAATTAGGTTTATATCCGGTATTTGTACCTAGTATATATGTTGACAATACCTATATTACTCCTCAAAAAGTAATCCAAGGACACGATGGTAGCATTACAATTGCCTATAATGATTACAGAGACGAAGTTATTTTAGAATTAGAAAAAAGAATTTATAATAACATTAAAGCCGCATATCGTTCGGAATTATTTGACATAAACTCGGTGTTGCCCGGTAATTTTAGAAATTCTGAATACTCGACATTCGACGTAACGCAGGTATTAGAAGCAGACTTTATTAAATGGGCTGGAATTTTTGGTATAGATTATTCTACAAATTCGACCTTCGATGAATTTAATTCATTTACTTGGAATTATACAGGAGCGGTTGAATCTAACGGTAATACACCTGTATCTGGTTATTGGAGAAACATATATAAAATATTATACGATACTGAGCGCCCGCACACTCATCCTTGGGAAATGTTAGGGTTATCTCAAAAACCAAATGACTGGGAATCTACATATGGGCCTGCTCCCTACACTTCCGGAAATCAAATATTATGGGATTATGTAGAAACTGGCGGCGGTAACCCAATTTATGCTAGACCGGGATTAAATAAAATACTACCGGTGAATCAATATGGCGAATTGATTCCTCCTGATCAGTTATTGTCTAACACTACAGCATATTCTATAAGACGGCCTTTCGTGTTTGGCGACCAAGGTCCAGTAGAAACCGCGTGGCGCAGAAGTAGTTTTTATCCATTCGCTATTCAAAGACTACTAGCATTGATTAAACCTGCGGTTTATTCTTCTTTATTATATGATCCTAGTAGAATTAATCTTAATATTGCTAAACAATGGACTTACGGCGATAACCATCAATTTTTAAATCCAAAAAATGTGGTAATTTACGGAGATAACGGCGCATTAACGAACGGTTATAGTGTGTATGTCTCAGAGTATGGACAGCAACGATCTACTAATTATATAAAAGAATTAAAGAAAGATTTAAAATATTTTAATATTAATCTATTTTATAAAGTCGGCGGATTTATAAACAAAAACAATATGACTGTTCTTATTGATGCTTATAGCCCAACGTCGATTGACCCTGGAGCGATATTACCTCAAGAGGATTATTCTTTATTTTTAAATTCTAGTAGTCCGGTAGGATCTGCAAATATAAGCGGTATAGTTATACAGAAATTAAACGGAAAATTTTCTGTTAAAGGTTACGATCAATATCGAGGTTTCTTTAATGTATATCTTCCGACAAGAAATAATTCCACCCCTCCCCTTACGATTGGCGGAATTTCGGAATCATATGTAACTTGGAGCTCTGCATCATCTCCAGGACCGGTTGGATTATCTACAGTTGACACAACTTCGGCTAAAACTGCACCAACTACACTATTTTATACTCAAGGTCAGCTTGTTTCTTACAAGAACAAATATTATAGAGTAAAAGTTAGTCACACAGCGGAAAGTTCTTTTAATGAATCTTTATATGTACAATTATCGGAACTGCCAATCACCGGAGGAGTCACAGTACAGCGTGCCGCTGGATTTTCAACACAAATTACAAAAATACCATACGGGACTGAATTTTCAACAATCCAAGAGGTTTATGATTTTATCATAGGATATGGACATTATTTAGAAAGTCGAGGATTTATATTTGATGAATATAATGTAGATTTAGGAGAAATTTTAAATTGGAATTTTTCTGCTAAAGAATTCTTATTCTGGACAAGTCAACACTGGGTTGAAAATAGTTTAATAACTCTAAGTCCGTTTGCTAATCAAATTAAATTTAAATCTAACGTGGCGGTCGTTGACAACTTGTTTGATAGTTTTCATGAGTATAGTATTTTAAGAGCAGACGGAAAACCATTTTCACAAAAAAATCTTTCCGTAAATAGAGCAGACGGAATTTGTACTATTTCTACAAATAATACTACTCAGGGGATTTATTTTGCTATATTGAGACCGGTACAAAAAGAACACGGTATGGTGTTTAAGAATACCAGCTTGTTTAATGATACAATATTTGATATTGAAACCGGATATAGGCAATTGCGTGTAAAATTATCCGGTTTAAGAACTTCCGGATGGAAAGGAGATTTTTCGGCACCTGGGTTTGTTTACGATACAGCTAATATCCATACCTGGAAACCGTATATTGATTATGTTTATGCAGATACTGTTAGTGTTAACGGAAAGTATTATTCTGCAAAACAGGATATAGTCGGGTCTGCAACATTTAATGTATCGGCAGGGTGGATACTATTAGATAAAAAACCTGTTGCAGGGTTGATTCCAAATTTCGATTATAAAATTGGTCAGTTTCCAGATTTTTATAATTTAAATATAGATAATTTTGATGCCGGTCAAGAAAAAATGGCACAGCATCTTACTGGATATACTCCTCGTCCAAATTTAAATAACATTTTTAGTAGTCCGATAGCACAGTACAAATTTTATCAAGGCTACATTAGAGAAAAAGGTACAAAAAATTCTATATCAAAGCTTTCTAAAGCAAGTTTATATAATTTGCAAGGGCAAATAGACTATTCAGAAGAATGGGCATTTAGAGTCGGATGTTACGGGTCTTTTTCTACATATAATGAAATTGAATTTCCTCTAATAGAAGGGACGTTTTTAGAAAGTCCTCAACTTCTTAATTTTGTTTCTACAAAGCCTATAGAACAAAATGATCTAACTGTACATGTTGTTTCGAGCGATTTACAGATTATGCCTAAAGATTTTAACGTAAACTCGGTATTTTCGACTACAGGTACAGATAGTTTATTAATAAATACCGCAGGGTATGTTAGAATTGATGATGTTACCGCTACTGCCTACAATGAAAATAGTCTATTAGATATTGCTAATTCGTCTCTTCCAGAGGGAATAACTGTATGGTTAGGTTTTAAAGCCGATGGGGACTGGGATGTTCTAAGATATGAAAATACAGGTGTGAGGATAATTGGGGCTTATGTAAGTTCTCGAGGAGTGTCAATTACTTTTACTACAGACATTACTCATAATTTACAAGTTGGCGATATAATTTTCTGTTCTCATTTTAATTCTCAAGTTGACGGAATTTATAGAATTTTTGATACACCTACATCTAGAGAAATCACGGTATTATCGTCGTTGTCAACTATTAACAGTACGAATTCGACAGTATTTCCGGGATTGTTATTTAAATTTATTAGTCAGCGATTTCCAACACTTTCTCAAATACCTAGTGATTATAGATTATTAAAATTACCGTACGGTTCAAAATTATGGATCGACGACGACGGAACCGGCCGTTGGGCAGTATATCAAAAAGTTAAAAATTATGCTATTAGCTCAATACAAAATAGTGATTCCTCGACAGTAGAATTTGGTAGAGTTATTTCTAAAAGAAAAAACTCAAATGTTTTGATGGTGGCAGCTCCTTACGGTCTCGGCACAATTGACACTAGTCCGGAAATTCAAGGTAACTTAGGCGGGAGTGGGAATACTGTAATACAACCAATTGTTACAAATTTGACCACAGCAAGCGGAAAGATTTATGTGTATGATGTTTCTAAAACAACACCTGAACTATTTTTCAAATATGATATTAACCAAGATGGATATGCTTCGGTATTTTATCACCACTCTCGTTATCCTATCGAAACTGGTAAGGCAATGATTTATGACGATATCGATTTCAACCGTACAAATTTTGGACTACTATTTGTTGGTGCTCCGGGAGCATGTGCAACAGTTTCGGATTCTATAGAAGGGGGGTTGAGATATTCAACCGGACACGGGACAATATCAACTTTAGTGCAAGAGGGCCTAGTAAAAATAAGTAGTAAATCTTCCAAGACGCTATCTCAAAAAACAGAATTTGTATTATTAAGTCCTGATAATTCGTCAAATTATCAACGATTTGGGTCATCTCTTTTCGTGCAGAGAAATTCAGATGTAAAACTGTTATTAGTAGGAGCTCCTGCAACAGGTACAACAGGAACCGGTGCAGTGTATTCATACATGGTCGATTCTTCGGAACAGTCTTTGAAAATAACTTATACAGGAGTAGTTTTGCCGCAGAATACGGATTCTATTTCAATTGGATCGCTATGGGGTTATAGTATAAGCGGATCAGATGATGCAAAATTTATAGCTATTAGTGCTCCTGGCTCACAAATAAGCACCGGGTTCGTATCTATATATCAGCAATTGGCTAATAAATTAGATCCTATTCAAACTATTAACGGGTCTGATTTTGGATTTTCAAAGAGAGATGAATTTGGTTCGGCAATCACTGTAAGTCCTGACGGCAGATATCTTTTTGTATCTGCACCATCTTATCTACATTCTGATGGATCGTACGGAAGAGTTTTAATTTTTATTAATAACTCTGGAACTTTTATACTTAATCAGATTCTTACCAATCCTTATAAAGGAAGAGGAATGAAATTTGGTAAAGCGATCGATTGCAATAGTGACGCAAGTGATTTAATAATATCCGCTGGATCGGGAAGTACCCCGCAACATACAACATTTGATAGTAAATCACCGTTTGGTTCGGTAACATTCGATACTAACGAAACGGTGTTGGTTGACTTTTTAGGAAATTCAGGTGCGGTGTATGTCTACAATAAAAAAGATCCTCATGGTAGCTTTTCTTTAGATGATGAATTAAATCCTACTAATCACGTTACAAATTCAGAATACGGTATTAGTTTACAAGTCGACGATAATAATGTTTACGTAGGGTCCCCGTTTTTAGCCGACCAATGGAAGCCTGATCAGAATGGACTTTTTTATCAGTTCAAAAAAATTAATCCTTCAATCGGCAGTTGGCAAAAATTAAGAGAACAACCGGATCTGGTAGACGTAAATCAATTTCAAAAAATTTCTTTAATAGACACATTTAGCGAAAAAATAGTCGACTATTTGGATATAATTGACCCGGTTAAGGGAAAAATTCCAGGAGTAGCTAAACAAGAATTAAAATATATATCATCGTATGACCCTGCAATATATTCTATAGGAACTGCAAGTGTAAATGTTAATACAAATATCAGTTGGCTCGACGATCATGTTGGGGAACTTTGGTGGGATTTGAGTACAGTAAAGTACATGTGGTACGAACAGGGAGAATTAAAATATCGAAAAAATAATTGGGGGAAACTGTTCCCAGGAGCAACTATCGATGTTTATGAATGGGTGGGAACAAAATATTTGCCAAACGAATGGAGTGTAATAGCAGATACTACTGCTGGACTGGTAGAAAGTATAAGTGGACAGCCTAAGTATCCCACAGGAAATGTAATGGCGGTAAAACAAGTTTATACTTCGTCGGGGTCTTTAACTAATTATTATTATTATTGGGTTAAAAATAAAATTACTATACCTGCAACAAAAAATAGAAGAAAAAGTTCGTTTGAGGTAGCGAGCCTTATTGCAGATCCGGTAAGTTATGGCTATAAATTTTTATCACCAATCGCTCCATCGGCGTTGTCTTTAGCTAATATTGGCACAGAGTTAGTTTCTAATAATATTAATTTAAATATTGCATTGGATAAAACTAATAATATAATCAACAAACATACAGAATGGTTGTTGTTACAAGAAGGAAATGTAGATAGTCGCCCAAATACCTTATTAGAAAAAAAATTAATCGACAGTTTATTAGGGCACGATAGTCTTGGAAATCCGGTGCCTGATCCTAAATTATCTCAAAGAATGGCCTATGGTATCGACATTCGTCCTAGACAAAGCATGTTTATTGATAGGCAAAAAGCACTACGCAATCTAGTTGGTTTTGTAAATAAAATTTTAATTTCTAATCAACTTACAGGAAATTATAATTTCGACAAATTAAAATCTGAACAGCCGCATCCAGATCAATATTCTCATACCTATGATCAAGTAGTAGAGGATATTGTGTTAAGAGATATTATAAAAACTGCTCGACTAGTACAGGCTGAAATATCTTGCACAGTGCAGAATGGAAAAATTAACACCGTTGAAATAGTTAATCAAGGATTTGGTTATAAGATTCCCCCTACAGTTACAATTTATTCTAATGATTTAGGAACCGAAGCTATAATAACTACTGAGATTGATTTAAATGGTAAGGTTATATCTGCTGACATAAAAAATCCAGGCAACAATTATACAACCGCGCCAATTCTATCAGTGCGTCCGTATACTGTACTAGTTTTAACCGATACCGACAGCAACGGAAAATGGGCCATGTATTCCTGGGATAAATTAACTAACCAGTGGATTAAGATACGCACACAATTATATAATACTAGTCTTTATTGGAAGTATGTTGATTATAAAAGTAGTACGTTTAATGAGTATACACCATACTCGGCCACTATTCCTTCTTTAGGGTATCTCTCTTCTCTAGTGGATGCACAAATTAACCAATATATTAAAGTAAACAATAGTAGTGACGGAAATTATATAATTTTAGAAAAAACACAGCCCGATGCTGGAAACTTTAGTAATAATTATAATTTGGTTTTTAAACAAAATGGGACAATACAGTTGCTAGATACTCTATGGTCATCGTCTTCTGGAAATTTAGGATTCAGTACACTTAATTATGATCAAACATTATTTGATCAAACAGCTGATATAGAATTAACAAATATCATTGACGCATTAAAAAATGATATATTTGTTGGAGAATTAAAAGTCAATTGGAATTTGTTTTTCTTTAGTGCAGTAAAATATGCGCTGACAGAACAAAAATTATTAGACTGGGCATTTAAAACAAGTTTCATAAATGTAACAAATTACGCCGGAAACTTAGATCAGCGACCTGTTTATAAATTACAAGATTCGTCTTATTTCATTAATTATATTTCCGAAGTAAAACCATATCATACTCAGATAAGGAATTACACAACCAATCATACGTATGTAGACCCTTCGCAGACCTTTACTACGGATTTTGATTTACCCGCAATCTATAATACTTTGACTAATTCGTACCAACCCATAACTCTTAACGATAATTTTTTAAATACATATCCTTGGAAAGCATGGGCTGAAAATTATAAATTTTACGTCGACAGCATCGATATTGGAAATCCCGGAAGTAATTATGCTACTCCCCCAACTGTTGAGCTACAAACTGCCGACGGCGATTTTGGATCCGGAGCGACTGCAAAAGCATATATTACCGGAGGACAGATCAGCAAAATAATTGTGTTGTCTTCTGGAAAAAATTATCTAAAACCTCCTAAAGTAATTATACATAGTAACGATCCGAACGTGAAGCCTGCTGTTGCTTATGCTCGTCTAGCTAACGGTACTGTCCGTAATAATTTAATAGGAATGAAATTTGATCGTATTTCTACTAATAATTCATTTGAATCGACAGCTACTGTTGACACCTTTATATGTGACGGATTTACTACAAATTTTGAATTATCATGGCTAGCTGATACAACTAAATCTAAAATGATGGTAACACTCGATGGGTCTTATGTATTGTTATCAGATTTTAAAATTGATTTTTTCACTAAGAATATCAACGGATATTTAAAAAAATTGTGTAAAATTGTATTTTTAAATTATACACCGAAGTTTAATCAACGATTGTCGGTTGCGTATAATAAAAATATAGAATTATTTAATGCAACTGAAAGAATTTTAAATTTTTATACTGCAACATCTGGTATGCCGGGGCTTGAGCTAGGACAGTTAATGACCGGTATAGACTTTCCTAAAACCAATATACAATCACTACCTTTTAATTATGTATTAATTTGGGATCAATCTAACTCTAATTTTGGTCAAGATGTGTTTGCAGATAATTCTAATTATTATAATTTATCTAGAGTCGTAGAAAAAATTCCTGCACCAAAATTAGATAATTCTGTAACAGTTTATACTAATACAATTAATTTAAAGACTAAAATTTTTAAAATACAGGATCATGGTTTTTTGACAGGTACGACTGTATTATACAACGCTCAAGGTTTTCTTCCTATAGACGGCTTAGTTGACGGTCGTGTTTATTTTGTAAGAATAATTGACTCTAATAATTTTTCTTTATACAATACGTTAGCTAATGCCTCCAATGAAACAAGCATGATAGGGCTTTGTGATTTACGCGGACGCGGTAATGATTTACAAACCCTTACTTCTGTTATTGATTATAATGAAATAAAAGTAGATACTACAGAAAATATTAAAATCGGGCAGTTGGTTAATATTATTAGTAAAACAAATGCCGAAAATAAACTTAACACTACAACTGATGTAACAGTTGTTAGTATTGACCACGATACATCTCGAATATTTTTAAGCGATCCGTTAGTTGCAGGTTTAGATATAGGCGACATAGTGGAATTTTGGACATTTGATTCGAACTCTTCTTTATACGATAGTAACATTATCGGCGGTACCTTCGACAACGTCGGTATTTCAAATCCTTTTGGAATCAATCCGGAGGAAATTAATTTAATTTCTCCGGAAGGGATTAGTATTGACGGTAGCGAATTTTTTACTCCAGATTACGGGCATGCCCCTGAAGAACTAGTCCCCGGAAATACTTTGGATAGTTTTTCTTTGAATGTTTACACTATAAATGATAGAAGTGCTCCTACCGTAATTTCGAGTTATGCTCCTTTAAATAACAATGCAATTACCACGATAAAACTATCAATTCAACCAACTAATCCGGCAAGTATTTCTGTATATTATCAAAATAAAATTTTTACATACAGTAATAATACAGACTTTACTCAATACGTGGATTCTACAGAGTTTACTATCGATTGGATTAATAACACCTTGATAATTGCTCCGCAATCAAGTGGCGGTAATATCGGTTATAGAATAATAAGCATCGGGGGAGAAGCATTTGGCACCTATAGGGGTGTAATAGACAGCGCATCACAGTCATTTACAAATAATGAACCTATCGGACAAGTACAAAGTTTATCGGATATTAATACTGTAAAAGATGCGATTGTGTATGTAAACGGAGAAAGTATTCAACAGCGGTCTTTAGGCTTTCACTCTACATCAACGGTTTCCTATTGTTATTTTGAGTTAGGACCAGTTAGCACGAATAATAATAGAGCCGCTACTACAGTTTATAATTTACCTAACGGCGATAATAACATACATTCTTTTTTCTTTGGAAATACCTACAAATTATTTAATGAAATTAACCAACAGATGTTTACTATAACTGCCTCTAGCTTTACATCTACGGCTACATTGACTTATCCTCCAAAGGTTATTCTTCCAGAGGCAGTACAAGCAATAGTCGAAATTAACACCGGAACAGGGTTTAAAATTATGTTACCTCCGCCAGTAACATATTATAACATCACTGATCGTCGGATTTCTACATTTCTAATCGATCCGCAAAATAGGTTTCCGCAAAATAGAGACTATAGTTCTATAACTCAAAATATAACTACTACAATCCCTGCAGGGTCCAATGGTATACAGGTAAAATCAGTAAAGGATTTCGCAGAAATTTACCAAATTGGAAGAGTACTTGTAGGAACAAGTAATAAGCTATTCGGGTCAAATACCGGTGTAATTATAGAAGATATTGACTATGTTAAAAATGAAATATATTTCAACGCTACGACCGCAGTTCCTTTAGAGGCAGGCGATGTAATAGATTTTTATATATATGATGTTAATGTTTCTTACGACCCGGATACGGTACGAGTTTATATAAATGGTCGACAAATTTTTAAAGATGCTGATTTTACTGTCGACTCGCATAATAATTCCGTAACTATTAATGATCGACTTTTAGCAATCGATGATGTTGTTGCTATTTTATGGTTTCCTAAAGGGTTTTATGATTATGATATTGTAGGATCTCAAGTAACTTTGTCAAATTTTGATGTAGACGCTGAATTAAATGTAATAACTTATACTAATCATGACAATATGATGATCGAAACTACAACTTATTCTGGAAACAGTGTAGGAAGATTTAAAACTGCAAGACCTATTTTAAACAACAATTATATATGGATAATTTTAAATGGAATTCCTTTAATTAACACAGTCGACTATACTGTATTAAATGATAGATTTACTGTTCAATTGAGTGAAAGATACCAGTTAACGGATGCCGATAGAGTGGAAGTTATTAGTATAACTGATCAAGGATTAAATGCTCGGGTCGTAGGATTTAGGATGTTTAATGATATCTTTAATAGAACATCATTTAAGAGATTATCGGCACAAAATTCTACTAAGTTAGCACAGGCCTTAAAAGTTACAGACACTGAAATTGTTGTCGATGATGCGCTAGTTTTAACCAGACCGATAATTTCTAAAAAAATACCCGGCGTTATAATAATTGAAGGGGAAAGAATTGAATTCTATAGAATCGACGGTAATGTATTAAGTCAATTACGCAGAGGAACTTTGGGTACAAGTCCAAGCACTTACCTCGAAGTTGGCACTCGGGTGACTGATCAAAATAATGATCAAACCATGCCCTTCCAAGAAACCGTATTGCGACAGTCGTTTTTAACAACCTCTACAACATCGACCTATCAAATTCATTCGGAGTCTGATACATTAAACGATGGAATAGTGCTAGGAAATCATGTGATAACAATTTCCACTAGTTCAATCAACTTGGGTAATGGAATTATTACAGTACCCAATCACGGATTTTTAACAGGAGAAGCAGTACTATATTCTTCTCATGGAAATACTCCTATAAACGGATTAGTTGATAAAAATACCTATTTTGTAAGAAAAATTAGTGTTAATAGTTTTTCTTTGTACGACACATCGTCTAATGCATCTAATGAATTGAGCGTTCAAGGATCAATCAAATTAAATGGGTACGGTAATAATTCTCAAACATTAGAAATGAATGTTCCTGCCGTCGATCAATTAATGGTATTTTATGGAGGAAGACCTCTTAGAAAGTCGGGAATATTTGTCCAAGACACTTCGTTATCATACGATAATAATTTAATTTCTACGGAAAATATCATGACAACGGCTACTATAAGCTTACTACCGTCTGATGCAAAATTAGGGGACGCTTTCCGTATCATCGAAACGAACCAAGTGTGGATATACGAAAATTCTTTAGCTGCCGATGCAATAAAAGGCTACGTTTATCGAGGATTGAACTATCACCCCCCAGAGTTTAGTATTAATACATCAACGCATCAATTGACTTTAAACATATCTGAGGGTATAGAGGCAAATGTTAAGGTAGTGATTATAAAGAAACAATCTACATATAATTCAAATTGGAATTATTTAAATACCGGAACAAGTTTACAGGCGAGATTTTTACAGGCAAAGTCTGCTCAACTGCCTGATATTTGGTACTATGGAGGGAATCACGGATAGCTTTTGTATTTTTTTTAGACTATCTAATTTAGTAATAAATATAGAATAGCACCACAACTTTTATCTAGCATAAATATCACTATGGACAACAAAAATACACAATTTTTACCGAAAGAATCTAACATGAAACCACCATCAAAACCCAACGAACGCGGCGCCTTTAGTATACAAGGGCATATAAAAATTTTTGATCCTTTGACTAAAGAAGTTTTTATTAACAAGCGTAACGCTATCCATTATGAAAATTTTGCTGTAGCTATGGCGCAGAGTATCAGCAATCAAGGCTTTGGATTCATTGTAGACATGGCGTTCGGTAACGGAGGAACACGAGTAGATCAAACTGGAATTATTACTTACTTAACTCCTAATACCGTCGGTATTAGCGCCGATTTATATAACCAACAGTATGTTAAAGCAATTGATGCTAAACAGGCTACTGATTTAGACCCTTCAAGAAATTATATGGAAGTTCGTCACGTAGCAGGTACATCATATGCAGATGTATTAGTAAATTGTTTGTTAGATTTTGGAGAACCAGCAGGTCAAAGCGCATTTGACAACAGTACTACTGCCAATGATTCTTTTATATTTGACGAATTAGGATTAAAAGCATATAGTGCCAACGGTGTAGGGACTGGCGATTTATTAACCCATGTTATTTTTCACCCCGTGCAAAAATCTTTAAACAGGATGATTCAAATAGAATATACTGTGCGTATCCAAAGTTTAACTGCCGGAATGTAATATGCCACTGATAATAAATTTTTCAGATCCGACTAAAGAATCAATTACGATTCCTGATTTTCCTCCGGGTATAAATGCAGTTGATACCAGCTTATCGTTGGTTGGAAAAGGATATCCTAACTATGGTCAAAAGTTTGCTGAAAGTTTTATTCATCTATTAGAAAATTTTGCTAGTCCTACCCCTCCACAAAATCCAATTGAGGGGCAGCTCTGGTACGATACTAGCGATTTAAATAATAAAGTATTAAAAATTATGGACGGCACTGCTAGTTCAGTTAGCTGGCCTAATGCTAATGGAATTTATCAGCAGCCGACTGATCCTAAAACCTCAAACATTTCTGGTTTAAAGAACGGAGATCTTTGGGTAGATACTAAAGCTAATCAAATTAAAGTTTTTAGTCAAAATGAATGGATATTAATTGGTCCGTCTGCGACTAATCTGTCAGTTGATCAAAACGGTAACATAGTAGCCACACTTACAACAACAGGCAGTTTCCCAACGACCGAAACTGATAATCATATACCTCCAGCTGATCACTTAGTGATTGAAAATTACGTAGATGGAAAAGTTGTAGCTATTATTTCTAATGATTCTTTCACTCCTAAAAAAGCTATTAGCGGATTTGGAATCAATCCTATTACCAAAGGAATTAATTTAACCTTGGGTGCTATTATAAACGGAGTATCTTTGGTAGCTCAAAATTTAGATATCTCTAGTACCGATAACACCCAATTTCAAGGTAAGACTATTATTGCCGCGGGAAATTTTTTAAGGAAAGAAGATTCGAGTCGAACCGGTCAAGTGGTTACTGGAAAAATTAATTTAAGAAATGGCCCAGCGGGCGGATTAATTTTTTCATCTATTGACAATTCAGAAACAGCACAGATGGTATTTTTACAAAATAATATAAAAATTTCCAATAGTGCATCGGCCGGAAAAATTGTTTTAAACATCGACGGATCTGATGTAATTTCCGTAGGATCTAATCAAACGCAGATAACAAATAATGTATTTGTGTCCGGTAATCAAACTGTAACTTCTCTAACTGCTACGAATGATATTTCTGCAGGCGGAAATTTAAATATTACAGGTAATATTACTAATCAAGGAAAAATTTACACTACTAGCGATGTACAGATAACCGGAAAGCTGTATTCTACAGATATATTACCAGGTACAGCTAACATTTCTCGGGATAATAGGTTTGATATCGGTAGTTCGACATCTAGATTTAGAGCTGTTTATGCCGAAAAGTTAGGAACACCGACTGCAAATCTATATGGAAATTTAACAGGTAGCGCAACTGCCGCAACTAAATTATCAAATTATACCCATGTTCAGCTTGTGGGTGCAGTAACATCAGATGAATTTAAATTTAACGGTGACGGATCTCTAAGGGATCTGGAAGGTTTAAATTTAGGAAAGAATATCAGTACTCGATTATCTGGATCTGCTATAGGAAACCTCAAATCAAAAACAGATAATAATACCACAACTACAAATCTATTAGCATACGATACCACGAATCCTTTAGAATTATTTCAAATAGCAAACAATATCTTTTTACCGGGAATGATAATGCCTTACGGTGGTGATACTCCTCCGCCTGGTTGGCTATTATGCGACGGAAGATCAGTATTGGCTGCCGATTATCAAAATTTATCTACTGTAATACTACATAAATTTGGAGGATCTGGTAATTCTTTTTTACTTCCCGATATGAGACATTCAACGGCGGCAGAGGGGATTTTGATTAATTACATTATAAAAACCTGATATGTCATATAATATTTTAAACCCTGACGGCACCACGCTAGTTTTATTAGCAAACGGTACTGTTGATCAAAATACAACCTCACTTACCTTAGTGGGAAGAGACGTAAATTCTTACGGTGAATATTTTAACAATAACTTTATAAGATTGTTATCAAATTCGGCAGGAGATTCTAATCCAAGAAGTCCGTTACCCGGACAATTATGGTACGATAATAAAACCGAAAGATTAAAAATATATAAGGATACGTGGACCCCCATTGGCGGTGCTACGGTATCCTCGAGCCCTGATAATAATCAATTAATTGGGGATCTATGGTTTGATATCACTACGAATCAATTAAAAATTAAATTAGATAACGGATATAATATAATTGGTCCTACCGCAGAAGAGAACTCTCGTACAGGATGGAAATTATCTAATCTTATTATTAAAGATATTCCGGGAAATGAACAAACTAAAAATTTAGCTTTTATAAAAAATCATAATGTTACGCTTGGGCTAATATCAAACTCGGCATTTACTATAGATTCATCTACTTATCAAACGTTTCAATTCCAATCTTTATCAACCGTTACTACCTCCACCGTGGTGCAAGGATTGAATATTTATGGAGATATTAGTTATACAGGCTCTCTTTATCGTAACGGTATTTTAGATATAGGCCCTTCGGGACCGCAAGGTTCTCAGGGATCAACAGGACCGACTGGACCATCTGGGCCGACCGGTGCATTAGGACCCCAGGGAATAGCCGGTTCTCAAGGGCCGACTGGCCCGTCTGGTCCGAGAGGCCCTAGCGGTATTATCGGTTCACGAGGGCCGCAAGGCCCTCGTGGGTTAGACGGAGTTCCCTTTAATATTATTAGTCAAATTCCTTCTGGAACAATAGAATATTTTAACAATATTGACCCGCATCCAATGATTGGTGATGGTTGGGTGGCTATCGATACCGGACTTTTATGGATATACGACGGAACAGGTCTAGTTGGCGGATTTCGTAATACTAATGTCAAGGTGCTAGGTCCCCAAGGCCCACAAGGGGTTCAAGGCCCACAAGGAGTTCGAGGGCCACAGGGGGTTCAAGGCCCGCAAGGAGTTCAAGGCCCATCGGGTGTTGACGGAAGAATTGGAGTTGATGGCGCCCAAGGACCTCAAGGTCCTCAAGGTCCTCAAGGTCCTCAAGGGCCTGACACCTATATCAGTGATACTGCGCCTTCTGTTGTTAACACAGGAAGTTTATGGTATAATAGTATTACTGGAAGAACTTACATATATTATAATAATATTTGGGTTGACAACAATCCTCCTACCCCCGGCCCACAAGGAGTTCAGGGAGTTCAAGGCCCACAAGGAGTTCAGGGAGTTCAAGGCCCACAAGGAGTTCAGGGAGTTCAAGGCCCACAAGGGCCTTCTGGCCCGTCAACGTACGACATATCTAATTTTATTAATGGCCAACCACTTGCTAACGAAGTTGTTATGAGAATGTTAGCTGTAAGAATCTTTACATTTGATGCAAATTTTGCAGGAAGTTTAGCTCAGTGTAAAGTCCCCCCAACTGGCACAGTTTTATTTAGAATATTAAAAAATAATGCACCGTTTGGCATAATTACTTTTGCATCAGGCTCATATAATGGAACATTTAGCTCTCCAAGTTCAGTAACTTTTAACATAGCTGACGAACTTGCTATCCAAATAGATAATACAGTTAATTCTGTAGACGCTACATTCTCAGACTTTGTGTTTACATTTAAAGGAACGTCTTTTTCTTAAGGAACAATTATGGGATTAATTAGAACAATTAGTGATAGAAGATGTGCTCCGGGATTTAATGCTTTAGGAATTATCGAAAGATCGATAGGATATTTACAAGGTGGATATTATACTGGAACTATTCCCGGAAACAGAAATTCAGGAAATCCAGCAGGACCTACTTATCCGCCAGACGGGGTTGTTCGAGGAGCAGAATATGCATGGAGTCATATCCAGGCATTTAATTCTATAACACAGATAGGCAGATTAATTTACGACACAGGTTTTAATAGAAGATATTTTGCAGGTATTAGTGGAAATACTGCTGGATATTTTTCAGTCGATAACACGTATCGATTTCAAAAATTTAGTTATTTTACAACAACTGCGGCTAGTTCATTTAATACGCTTGTATCAAACAATTCCACCGCGGTAGATCTCAACGTTTATTCACAAGCATGGATTTTTAGTTCTAATACCACTCCACAAGATATTGGCCACGGCATTACTGATTACATACAGATTAATTTGTCCACCGATACTCCTATAGATCGAGGACCTTTAGGTTCAGACCCGGTTTCTACAAGTAGGCAAGCACTTAATAATCAATATGCGGCATTTCTTGTTAATGGCTATGCTACTAATCCTGTTACTAATTTAGTTGCATTAAACTATAGCACTTATTCAGTCACTAGTCAAGGCGGATTTTATTCAATGGAGCAGGTAGCCTGTGGTATGAGCGTTAGCAACGATCATGGATACTATGTTGGATACAGTAATGTCCGGGCTAATCTTTCAGGTGCTTCTTTAACATCATACGCACTGGCTAGTTCTTATGTGTATAATTTCGGTGAAAGCCATAGTTTAAATAATTCTAATTTTGGATTTATGATGGCAGGATATCCAGACACCAGTGGAAGATATATGGGGGTTGGTACTGACGGTGCCCCTACTCACGTACAGCATGCACTATGTGAAAGATTAACTCTAGCGACCGATGTACATACTGTAATGAACGATTTGGTTATTCCACAAAGTTCTGGACAAATGATGCAGGGATTTTAATATGAAACAATGGATACTAAAAAATAGTTCTGGAATATTCGACCACGATGTATCCCAGCCAGATGGGTTTCTTGTAATAGATGCTATAGAAAATAGTTTTTATATTGCAGAATGTCCAGTTGAGCCTAATGGAGATTTTGTAGTAGAATTTCCAACAGAATACCATAATAATTTAGAATATCATATATTTCCTAATGGAAAAAAAGTTTTAGGCTTAACAAATAAAGAAATTAATTTAAGTAATGAGCTTGACAGCAAGCGCAGGCGTGTTATAATATATACTGAAGATCAGATGAATTTCCGTATCAGTTTAATAAAATGGCTTGCGTTAAACGTATGGATACCTGATAAGAAAAGAATGAAAAATCTTGATGACTCTGTTGTACAACAGATAGTTTTGGATATAAAAAGTTTAAATGACGATATGTTATTAAAAAAATATATCGCAGATAATTTGTATTACGATCTTTAATATAAAGGTATATAAATGAATATTGAAATATTTTCGAAGCTAGACCCGCTCATTGTTAACGGTATGAGCGTATTCCAAATGGAAAAATTTGTTGTAAACGACAGCATAACACCATTTAGAAAATTAAGACAAGCATTTATCGAAGGAAAATCTAGAATAGAAACATTGGCAAATAGTGCATTAGATCTAGAGGAACTTGAAATAAAAAAACAAATAGCAGAATTAGAATTAGAATCGCTAACCGGTTTAGAAAAAAAATTAAAAGCCGTTGATATAAAAAAGTTTGAATTAAACATTAATCGAATGCAGTTGCATCGAACCCAGGTAACCAAAGAATCTGAATTTTTTTTAAAGATTGTTAATGAAATTATCGATAATGACTTCGGCGGCATCGATAATGCGATTGAAAAATTAAGCGACAATAATTTTTACTATCAACAAGAAAGTGATTTTTGGACCGAAAAATTAGCGAGAAGTGTGTTCGCTGATCTTGTAAATTTTGGAACTATCACCAAAGGACTTAGCGAATCGATTAGTTGTTTACCCGTTGATCAGCAAAAACTAATATTTGCTCAAGCAATAGGTCAACAAGAAACATTATCGGCATTATTGGAAACAACTAGAGATACACTGTTAGTTCAGCGAGATTAATATGCTGTCAGACATACAGTTTTCTCTCCCATTGTGGCCGGGTTTAAATCCCACTGAAATTGAAAAAGACGTTTTTCCTTTTTTAGCAGAGTGCGGAGATTTAATTAGCGATTTATATTTTACCAGTCGTATTCCTCCTTTTGACAGCGATGCCATGGGGGGTATCATTGTACCGGAAGAACGTTCTATAGTTATTAACAACGCACTGGTAATCAGTCAACAATTTCGTATTCCCTTAAGTGCAACATTTAATGACATTACACTCAGCCCTTCTTACGAGAACTATAAAACATTTGTAAAACATTTTAAATCACTGTATGATAACGGAGTAGACATTGTTACCATACCAAATACCGCTTGGTTGGCGTTCGGTTTAAAGAAAGAGTTTCCTGATTTATTTGTAAAGAATACAATTTTAAACCGTGTGCAAACTCCTGCACAAGTAGCTTCGTTATTTCAAGCAGGGTTTGATTACATAAATTTAGATAGAGAACTAATGCGAGATGAAAAAACTTTAAAAGAAATCAAAGAAGCAAAGACAGTAATGGAGAAACAGCTTGACAAAAAGTTATATGTTTCCTTACTGTACAATGAAGGATGCGAAGCTAACTGTCCTGTTCATGCTGACCATTACAGTTACAATCTCAATAGAACAATAAATGATCTTAGTTATTTTGACAGTGAAATGCACGACATTAGCCCTTGTATAATTAAACAAAACGAAATGGATCTTTGGCATCTTAAGTCAGCAAGCATCCCTTCATATTACAGCGAGTTAGAAAGACTAAGCCAATTCGTTGATGCATTTAAAATGCACGGTAGAGAAAGTCGTAATGCATTTTATGAAAGCATGGAAATCATTAGACAGTTTAAGCGTAGAGAATTAATTAACGATCCGTTTAGGAAAATCTTAAAACAAATACCGGACCGAGATCGAAAAATTTGGCTGAAGACAATTAGAAATTGTAAATTTAATTGTTGGAAATGTCAAGTATGCGAAGATACAGTAAGTAAAATTCCAGTTGACTTGGCTACTTCAAAGATTGTAAAATAAGCTAGAGCAACGTTCAAGGAGGAAAAAATGAATTTTATAACTCAAGTCCTATTAAAGGATATCACATACTTATGGATGATATTCTTCATTATGATCACTGCTGGACTAGCTAAAGAGTACGCTCTTTTTGCCCCAGCATTTGCCTATGTAAGAAACACATTCAGAAGTAACAAATTTGTAGTTGTTATCCTAAGTGCGATTGGTGGTATACTACCAATTGAAGGCCGAGTAACTGTGTCTGCAGGCTTGTTAGACACAGTAGCACCTAAGTGCGGTCATGGCCGTGAGAAAATGGGAATCATAGACTATCTAGCTAACCACCACTATTACATGTGGTCACCTCTAGAGAAAACTGTGATCCTACCTATCGCGGCTTTTGGTTTAACCTACAGTGCATTTATCGGTCTAGTTGCACCTTTGTTGATCGTTAGTCTAGCCTTTATCAGCATCTATATTTGGACGCAGGTAAAAGACGAAGAACTAGTGATCGAACCAGGAAACTTTAAATTGAGTGCAGTTATTCGTAACGTGCTTCCGATGTTTATTGCCCTAGGCATTTACATCTGGGGCGGCGGCGAAGAACATGTATTTCCAATTTTTGGTAGCTTGGCCTTGTACTATGTATTCATAACACAACAATGGAGTCCTAAGAAACTTTTAGGTTACATTCGCTGGGATGTTTTAGCATGGGTAGGTGCAGTTATAATCTTAGGCAACTATTTTAAATCATATAACAGTGAATTTTTAACTATGATCAAAGGTGTTGGACTTGATCCGCACACGTTTGTTGGTATGTTAGCAATATCTGTTATTGGGTTTGTAGTCAGTTTCTTGATGGGTAGTTCGGGCAAATTTATTGCCGTAGCAGTATTAATGGCGCAGGTCTTTGGAGTTGAATACTTCTTATGGTTCTTTGCTATTGATTTTGCTGGTTACTTGTTAAGTCCAACACATAAGTGTGTAATGATCGGTAATCGCTATTTTGGCACACCGGTCTTAACATACTACAAGGCACTCATAACATGGGCCTTGTTGTTGCTGATAACTAGTGCTACAATAACATTTTTAATTTAAAAAATAGTATTAAATAGCCATTTAAGGACCTTTGGGTCCTTAATTTTTTGTCTTTTAAATTGCCATAAATATAAATATTACAAAATAACTATATAAATATATCTATGTCAATAACCTTTCCTAAAAATCCCCCACTCGGCACAGTATTTACGGCTAGTAATTCTATAGTTTATACTTATCGAGGTTCGTATTGGGAAGCCTCTGCGTTTTTAAGTGGTCCCAAAGGCAACGATGGCCCATCAGGCCCATCAGGCGCGAATGGCAACGATGGCCCATCAGGCCCATCAGGCGCGAATGGCAGTGCTGGTCCAACAGGACCTCAGGGAATTCCGGGCCCAACTGGCCCTAGTGGTCCAGGTGGCAGTGGAGGCGGTGTAGTAGGTCCAACTGGCCCACCTGGACCAAGTGGGCCGGGTGGTGGTGGTGGTATAGGATCTTCTGGATATTCTTGGCATGATGTGACAAGTAACAGGGCCCTAAATATTTTATACACTAATACTAATTCTTATGCTATTAGTATTTCTGTAGTTGGTAATTTACAAGGAACAAGACAAAGTTCGATTTATTTACAAGTCAACGGAGTACAAGTCGATGGTATGCAACAGAATACCTCAGGTGCTGACTCGGGTATTACTACAACAATGTCGACTATTGTTCCTCCTGGAGCGACCTATAAAGTAATAACCGGAAACGGATCATTAATCTCTTGGGCAGAGATGTATCCCGATAATCCGTCAGCTTATAATGCTCAAACTTGGCAAGATATGACTAGTTCTAGAGGGTTAGAAATTACTTCACCTCAATATTTTGGAGACAACATTCTCAGTTATCCTACTGCTGGGACTTATACTTTAGGCAACGGTAGATTTTTTACTGGTGGTTCTGGATCTACTTACGTACATATAGTTTTACCGTCTCGTTATAATATAGGAGATAATACTATGACTGGTGGATTTAGTCGTATGTTTTGTTTAGAGATTAAAGGTTATGCTTATGCTATCCCAGCAATAATAAACATGATGATAGCAGGCTATGTTACGCCAGAATATAACGGCGGACCAATTCAAAAAGTAACATCTTGGGACGCGGTAGGACAATTTTCCCCTACTGCTTATTATAGTAGTAATTTAAATGTGGGAATAGCTAGATTTTATTTGCCTGATAAATATTATGCTACCTTTACTATTAATTCAATAGCGGTGGGTAATGGGGATATTATACAACCTACCGAATTGACTATTGTACAATCACCAAACGAAATAATATAATATACTTTATTTAAGATTAATTAAAAAACATGCCTTACATACTTAATAAAACCAACGGATTAACACTTGCTACAGTACAAGATGCTTCTATTGATACAACTACTGATCTATCATTTGTAGGAAGAAATTATTCGGGATACGGAAAAATTGTTGATCAAAATTTTGTTTATCTATTAGAAAATTTTGCCAACACCACTCCTCCTACTAGACCCGTTCAAGGACAGTTATGGTTTGATAGTAAAAGAAAAATTCTTAATTATTCCAACGACGGATCGAATTTTAAACAATTAGCAAATTTATCAACATCCTCTAACACCACAGCGGCTGTTTCCGGAGATCTTTTTTGGGATCCCATCAATTTTCAATTAAGTGTTTATAATGGAACCGATCTTGTTTTAATTGGTCCCCAAAACGCAGTTTCCTCTCAATCATATTGGTTGGCACAGGATGTACCTAACATTGCACAAACAAACACTTTAAATATTTTTCAAAGTTTTGTTGGATCAACAAACGTTGCAGTAATATCTAATACAAAAAATTTATCGATTAGTAAAAGTTATGATTCGTTGGGACCTACTTGGACTGGCGGCTTTGCTAAAGGAATTACACTTGCTGGAGCAGATCCCGTAACTGGATCCTCGGCTGGCAACGGTTATTATTTTTGGGGTACAGCGGCTGAGTCCTTAACGATTGCTAACGGATCTGCAGGACAGTTAATATATCAATCGGACATAGGAAAAACTGAATTTGTCAGTCTAGGAAAAACTGGAGATATTTTAATTAGTCAAGGTACTGCATCTCCTACTTTTGTTAGTACTAGTAGTGTGCATGTTGGGTACGCTGATACTGCAAATACTGTTTCTGTACTTAAAACCGGATTAAGCGGACAAATACTAGTAAGCCAAGGCACATCTGGAGTAAACTTTGTTAATACAGGTAACGTTCATGTTGGCATTTCTGATGTAGCATTATCATCGTCTACTGCAACCAACGCAATCTATGCAACTAATATCCTCGGAGGTAGTGCAGGAAGTATTCCTATTCAAACTGGAACAAATTCTACTTCTTTATTACCTATCGGCGGTGCTAATACAGTATTACACAGTGACGGAACTATTGTTAAATGGGTGAGACCGTCGACTTTGGGAATCAACGGACTTGCATCAAGGGTGGCATTATCTGGTATTACAAACCCGTTAAGGCCAATGACATCGACTAATTTAACTATTGTCGGATTTAAGGGTTATGCTCTTTATGCTATAGGAGTTTCCTCAGCGGCATGGGTCACCGTATACTCATCGGTTGCAGACAGAATATCGGATTCGGATAGAACTATTGGAGTAGCTCCGGCCTCAAATAGTGGAATAATAGCAGAAATTATTACCACAGATAGTATAACTCAATATTTTACGCCAGCAGTATACGGGTATAATTCAGAAACAACTGTGAGTAATAATATACAATTAAGAGTTTATAACAATAGCAATTCGACGGTTTCTATAAAGGTAACATTAATTTTACTACAGTTAGAATTTTAAATTATTATAAAATTAAATAGTCATTGGCATAGCGATTGCTGAATGGGATTCATAATCAACTAACTCAATATCTTCCATACCAAAATCTGTTATGACAGAAATTTCTGAGTTTAGTTTTAAAGTAGGCATAGGAAAAGATTTTCTAGTTAACTGCTCTTTAACCTGTTCAATTTGATTATTGTATATATGTGCATCACCTACACAAATAATCAATTCTCCCACTGACAAATTACATACTTGTGCTATCATATGAGTAAACAATGCATATGATGCAATATTGAAAGGACCACCTAGGGGTACGTCCATACTTCTTTGATACATTTGGCAACTTAACTTACCATTATTAACATAGAACTGTGCCATTATGTGGCAAGGAGGCAATGCCATTAAGTCTAATTCTCCTGGATTCCAAGCTGAAATAATGTGCCTACGACTATACGGATCTTCTTTTATACCCGATATTAGTTCTAATAACTGATCGTGATTTTGTAATATAACTTTATTAATTCTAACCAATGGTTTACGCCATCTACGCCATTGTACTCCGTAGATACGACCTAAATCGCCGGGGTGTCGTTGCAATCTTTTCTTTACCCAATAGTCGGCAGCGGCATTATCCGACCAAATAGTCTTTTTATTGGTATAACGATCACCGTGCAAAATTTCTTTTAAACGATTTTCATCGCCCGATCCTTCAATAAACCATAATAGCTCGCTTACAACTGCTCGCCATGCTAATTTTTTAGTAGTAACAGCAGGAAACCCTTCTGTTAAATCAAATCTCATTTGTAAACCAAATACGCTTTTTGTACCTATGCCGGTTCGATCTGGGCGATCTTCTCCGTTTGTTAAAATTTCTTTTAATGCATTTAGGTATATTTGTTCGGATTGATTTATAATTTTCATGTATTGGAGGAGTTAGGGCATAGGGCCCTAACTTTGGATAATATTAAACTACTTATTACTCAGCGTCGACTGCAACAGTCTTTGCTTTTCTTTTTGGAGGATCAATTTCGTCTGCTTGTTTACGTAATGTCTGAGCTTGTTTAAATAAAGCATCAGCACGTGAACGCATTTGTGCAGGCGTCATATCGCTTTGAT
>Ga0209188_1000425_pt1 | contig 40862 bp, 23 predicted proteins | sample C_130625_EF_Meta_FD_187307 | JGI IMG/M metagenome (GOLD analysis project Ga0209188, IMG submission 187307) | Freshwater microbial communities from Lake Croche, Canada to study carbon cycling - C_130625_EF_MetaG (SPAdes) (version 2) | ecosystem: Environmental > Aquatic > Freshwater > Lake...
ACGCGGCCGCGGAGACGCTCCCCTTCGCTCCCCCAGCCCACTTCGCCCTCAGGCCACTCGGGTCGACCCGGTCGAGGGGATCGTTGCCGACGTAGCGGAAGAGATTCGTGTCGCCGCCCGCGAAGCCGCTCGGGTCTTCGTTGATGAAGCGGCCCACGCCTGGGTCGTAGAAGCGGGCCCGGTTATCCGAGAGACCGGTGCGGGATTCCAGCGGCCGGCCGGCGTAGCCGAAGTCGATGCCCACGCCCAGCGTGACAGGCGAGTTAGCCTGCGCCCCGGTCGTCCGCGCGAGGATCTTCCCAAAGCTGTCGTACTGCCGGTGCTCGACGACTTTCCCGCGGTCAGCCGCGTTCCCAGAGACGATGTCGCGGATCGTGCCTTGGTGATCGGCAAACGTCCAGCCAGCGTCGGCGGGCTGGGGTCGTGCGTATTGCTATGCTGCTCTTCGCAGTCCCACAACCGACTCAGTTGTGCTGGCCCTCTTGCTACCGGCCGCAGTTCAGGTTCTTAGCTGGTCGAACGTCAAAGCATACTGACCGGGACGCTTCCCGGAGAAATCCTTAGGTTTCACAAAGGTTTTGTGCCCTAGCTTGGCTTCCACATCATCCCGAAGCCTGTCGGGCACTGCCGATGGAGTTTCGCCTAATCGAAGCGTAACCCCGCCGTCGAGCGATACGTGAACCCCCTGCAACCCCAAAAATTTCTCTCTGCCAAGGAAGTCAACGTAGTGATGGTCGAAGTACGTGAGCCAGAACACGCCCAACAGTTCCGCTTGGATATCCACCGCCCCCGATTCCTTCTTCTTCGCCGAAACACGGTCCTTCGTTTCCGCATATGCGTAGAACGGACTCAGCACCAAATTGCCCACCTCAAACAGCCGACAAATGGTGTCGTTACGAATAGCGTTCTCAAGCACATCTGGCGCGAAGTGCCAGGTGATAGAATTGGGCCATCCGCGACTCTCGCGGTAATGGCGAATCGAGAACTCAACTCCTAGAGCTTCGACTCGGCCTAACACCCACCGGCTGTCTTCGCGTTTACTAATTGCCGTCACGTAGTCAGCCGCTTCGGTCAACTTTCCGGGCTTTACTCGACGTTGAATACTGTCGTCCTTGTCTAAGTGCGTGACGTCTGCTCCCAAGACCTCTTGAACTTGGCCGAAGTAGCGAACCCATCGTTCGGGTTCCGACCAAGAAACACAGGCCAAATGGCATAGCCACAATTCAGTAGGTGGAAGCGGAGCATATTCGTCGGTCATTGTGGATGCACCAGGGGAACGCGGTTTAGAGGGTTAAGCGGATCGTCAAACGCACGTTGCAGTGGCCGAGTGATCTTAGCAGCTGGCGGCAGATACACGTCGACGCGGCCGCCTGGTCCAACTAGGTCAATGTCGTCCATCAACTGTCGAGTGCGCGACTGGCGGCGGACGTTCTTAACCTCTCCGATTATGGTAGGCCGCCTAGTCGCAATATCCTGTGCTAAGATCTGATCGGGGATGCGAGTGCGGCCGTTTACCACGAACGATTGCGTGTTCTTACCAGCACCGCTGATTTTACTGGCGAGCGATTCACCTTGGCGGCCCAACTGACCGGGGCTTAATCTTGCAGGGGCTTGTCGAACTAAATTATTCCCCACCCCCGCCCCATCGTCAAGCGAACTGACGACGCCACCGCGCCGGCCAGTAAGCAGCGCGGTCACAGGCGCTGGCATCATAGCCAAGTACCCACCCGTCGCCTCGCTTGCCCTTCGACTGGCGTAGTTGCTGGCCGCGTAGTCGACCACGTTTCCTGCGGCCGACCCAGCGACTCGGAGGGCGGATCCGCCTTGTGTCGCGACGCGTAACGGCGCAAATGCAAGCGTCGCCCCGTCGGCATACTGCGCCGTCGACGGCTCCGTCGGCTGCATGTAGCGAGTGCCGTCAGCGAATTTGTACTCCCGCGTCGCTCCGGACGAGTCCACCGACCGCGCCGAGACCGGAAATCCCTTTTCCGAGTAGAGGTCGTGGACGCCGGGCTTCCCGGTGAAATGCTGCATGAACAGCTGCGTGGCGCTCGCCATGAATTGCGAGCTGCTTTTTGGGGCGGCATTTACCGATGGCGGCTGGGAACCGAGCGATCCGCTCAGCCGGCCAAACTCCGTGACCGACATCAGCCCGCTCGTCCCGTACGCCCCGAATGCGGCCGCTGGGACGCTTCCCTTCCCCCCATACCCGGCCCACTTCGCCGTCAGGCCGCTCGGGTCGACGCGATCGAGGGGATCGTTGCCGACGTAGCGGAAGAGATTCGTGTCACCGCCCTTAAAGCCGCTCGGGTCTTCATTGACGAAGCGGCCCGTGTTCGCGTCGTACCACCGGGCCCGGTCATCCGAGAGACCGGTCTTCTCGTCAATCGGCCGACCGGTGTAGCCAAACGCCACACCCGCATTCGCCGTCCGCGCGAGGATCTTCCCAAAGCTGTCGTACTGCCGGTGCTCGACGACCTTCCCGCGGTCAGCCGCGTTGCCAGACACGATGTCGCGGATCGTGCCCTGGTGATCGGCAAACGTCCAAAACGTGCTCGTCGTGGGCGTCGTGCCGTTCCAGCTGATCTTGTCGACGGCGAGGATCTCGTCTTCGCCGTTGCCGTAGAAGTTCCGCTCGACGACCTGGCCGAGGAAGCCGATGACTCGGCCACCGGCCGAAACCGTCGCCGTCTGGGCGATCTCGACCGTCCGGACATCGCCGGCGTACGCCGCAAACGACACGCTCGCCTGGCCGATTCCGGCGACGCCGTCGTAATCCATCGATCGACGGATCCTCCGATCGGCGTAGTCGTAGGTGAAGCGGAGCTCGAGGTCGGAGCCGGGAACCGCCGTGCCCTGCGCCGTAAAGGCCGCCACAGCGCCCGCCTGCGTGGCCGTCGACGCATTTACATGGCTCACCGACACCAGCCGATTGCGCTGGTCGTAGCCAGAGAGGGTGATGTCGGTATCGCCCGCCGAGAGCGTGCCGCTGTTGTCGACGTCGATGAACTTTGTCGTGCGGTTGCCTTCGGCGTCGTAGCCGTAGCGGTAGGTCCCGTCGGAAAGAAGACGGTTCCCCTTGTCGGTCACGAGCCCTGAGCCCGTGCGGTTGCCGGTGTTGTCGTAGGTGTACGACTCTTTCGTTAGGCTCGCGCTCTTGAGCTGGTCGGTGGCGTCAAGCGCGAGGGTGCTTGTGCCCTCGGGCGTGGTGAACGTCGAGATCCGGCTCGCAGCATCGAACGTGTAACGGTACGGGATCGCTGGGCTGCCTTGGGCCGAGGGTTTATGCGTGATCTCCGTCAAGCGACCTAGGCCGTCGTAGGTGTTTGTTGTCGTGCCGACAGTGTTTGTGCCAACCCCGCCGGCATTCCGGGTGATCGTCGCGACCGAGTCGTCGCCCCGGTAGGTATAGATCGCAACCTTCTCGATCGCGTTTGAAGTCGTGTCGATCTGCCGGGTGCGGATGACGCGATTGAGCGCGTCGTAAATCGGATTGGTCCACTTCCCGAGCCCAGTAGCCGCTTGGCCGTATCCCTCCAACACGGCCACCGCCGACTGATCCTCCCGAGCTGAGATCAGATTCCCCGACTTGTCGTAGCTGAAGTCGTATTCGACAAGCGCCGTGGGGACGATGGCGTTGCCATTTTTGACGATCTTAACGGCGTAGCTACCAGTGGCATTCTCGTCGCGGGCCGACAATGCGAACGTCCATGTATCTGTCGCGTCTGCGACCCGACGGAAAACGAGGCTGCCCGATGGGAAGCTGTTTTCAGACCAGAAAACCAACTGCGGCTTCGAAGCCTGAAACAGGAGAAGTGCCGGGTTGAAACCGGTCGCGTCGGCTGTGAGCTCGATGACGTCGCCGGCAACGACACTGATCGACCTGATGACGTCGACCCGCTCGGCCTTCCCGTCGTTGTCCCAGTCAATCGTCTGGTCTCCGGGGAGCAAATCACCGGAAACGGTCACAGGCTCCTGCACGAGCTCCCCCGGCGCCATCCGGCTCTTCACGAGCTGCCCGAGCGCGTCGTACGTAAATTGCCATGCCGTCGTCGCCGCGGGATTGGCGGTGTCGGTCTCCGTCACACCGAGCGGCTGCCCTGCCGCGTCGAGCCAGGTGCGGATCGTATGGGTGATCGGCGACGTCGCCGACTGCTGCCAACGCTCCTCCACGCGCCGGTCGGCCGCGTCGTAGAGATACGTCGTTACCCGACCGAGGCGATCGGTCTGCGCCGTCTCGTTGCCCGACAGATCATAGGCATGGAGCGTCTGCTTGCCGAAAGGATCGGTCTCGCTGATCAGCCGATCGAGCCGGTCGTAGGCGTAGGTGGTGACGTTGCCTGAAGCGTCGGTCACGCTCCGGGTGGTGCCGGATGGGTTGTAGGCGGTCACCGTCGAGAGGCTGAGAGCGTCGGTGACGATCGTCCGCCGGTTGAGGGCGTCGTAGCCGTAGCGGGTCACAAAGCCGAGGGGATCGGTCACGCTCGTCAGGTTGCCGACGGCGTCGTAGGTGGAGCGGGTCTCCGGCCGCCAGGGCGCGGTCGCATCGGGCGCTGGGGCCTTTTCGCTCGTCCGGCGGCCGAGGTTGTCGTAATCGTAGTCGGTTTGCCGGCCCAGTTCGTCGACGGTGGCTGCCAGCCGGCCGATGGTGTTGTAGACCTGCTTGGTCACCAGCGGACTGAGTGGGCCGGCAGTACCGTCGGGATCGGTGGTCGTCGTGACCTTCCGCCCCAAGCCGTCGAAGGCGGTCGTCGTCACGAATCCCAGCGGATCGGTGACCGTGGTCTGATTGCCGGAAGCGTCGTAGCCGAACAAGGTCCGCGGAGAAGTCAGCGAGCCGTTGCCGTCTGGATCAGGCTGCGTGAGGGTCGTCTTTCGACCCAGATTATCGTAGCCGTAGTCGGTGCGACGACCGAGCTCGTCGGTGACCGAGGTCACCCGGCCCGCGAGGTCGTACGTCGTTACCGTGGTGTGCTGAGCCTCCCCCGCGGCCGCTCCGAGAGCGTCGGTTTCGGAGATTAGCCGGCCGAGCCGATCGTACTGCTTCCAGGACGTGTGACCGAGCGGATCGGTCGTGGCCGTGAGCCGCCCGGCGGCATCGTAGCGCATGCTGGTGACCGGCCCCTGGGCTCCGGCCGATGGACTCGCAGCCCGCACCGCCACCGGCCGATTCATGGCGTCAAACGATGAAACCGTCCGCCGGCCGAGGGGATCGGTTGCGACGACGGTGTTTCCGACCGCGTCGTAGAGTGTCGTCGACACATCCCCCGCGGCATTTTTCAACGAGACAACCCGGCCAAGCTTGTCGAAAGTGCTCGTCGTCGTGCGGCCCAGGGGATCGGTTGTCGTGGCGAGATACCCACTTGCGTCGTAGATGCGGTCGACGGTCGGCCTTCCGAGCGGCCCCGACGCACCGTCCGGATCGGGGAGAATCGTGCGGATCTCACGATTGAGGCGGTCGTAGAGATGCTCGGTCGTGAACGACAGGTCGTTTTCGTCGACACCCCCAGGAGCGATTTCGTAGCGGAGGTTGCCGGCGGCGTCGTAACGGTACTGCGTCACCAGGGGCACCAGCGGCAGCAGCGGCCCTTCACCATCGGGATCGGCCGTCGTGGTCGATGCCTTCCGCCCGAGCGGGTCATAGGCATACGTGGTGGTGGTGAATCCTCGCGGATCAGTGACCGCCTTCAGTTGGCCGTCCGTGTCGTAGCCGAACACCGTCACCGGCGCCGCAAGCGGCCCCGATCCATCGGGATCGGCGAGCGTCTCCTTTGTTCTTCTCCCCGCGTTGTCGTATTCATAGAAGGTCGAATGTGCACGGTCGCCCACCATGACGCCGAGGGGGTCGGTGACCACGACGAGATTGCCACGGCCGTCGTAACCGGTGCGGGTGACAGGGCCGGGAGAAGTCCCGTCGGGCGACGGGCCGGTCTCCGTCACCCTCCGGCCGAGTGAGTCGTAGGTGAACGTGGTCGTGGCGCCAGCGCGGTCGGTGACCGCTACGATGCGGCCACCGCCGTCGTATCGGGTCTGCTCGCCAGTCCCGTCGGGGTAGAGCGTGGCCACCCGGCGATTGCGAAGATCGTAGAGATACCGAGTGGAGCGACCGGCGGCATCGGTTTGGGAGACGAGGTTACCGACGGGATCATACGACGACAGCGTGAACGTGCCATCCTCGCGGACACTCTTCACGCTCCGCTGAAGCCTGTCGTACGAATCACTGGTCGTTCGACCATCCCCGAGCGATGTGCCCGTCAGATTGCCCGCCGCGTCATAGTTGAACGTGGTGACCAGGGCCGGCAGGGGGCCGGCCGTGCCGTCGGGATCGGCAGTGGTTTCTTTCGTCTTTCTTCCCAGGTCGTCGAAGCCGTAGATGGTGACGACACCGTTTCCGTCGGTCTTTGAATCGAGATTGCCGCGATTGTCAAAGTGATCCAGCTCCCTCACCGTCAGGGTGGTAAGCAGATACCTTTCCGAGGAGACAGGCTGGCCCGCCGCGTTGTAGGTGAACCAGGTCGTGACCCCGCTGGGAGCCGTTGAGGTGGCAGCGAGCCCGCGTCCCTGCGTCAGAAACTGCGTCCTGAGATTCATTCGACCGAGGCCGTAGTCGTCGATCCGACTCGTGAGGAATCCAGTTTTGTCGTACTCGAACTTCGTGAGCACGTGGTCGGTCGGGTCGTTCGGATCGTTGTAGTCCGTGATGACGTCGATGTCATGGAACTGGCCGGACGTATAGTCGTAAAACGTTTCGCGGCCGGCACGATCGTTCACCACATGGATCTTGCCGAAAGAGTCGTAGGTATACCGCTCGATCGCGCCATAGGCATCCGTCGACGTTTCCTTGAGGCCGTTGTCGTACCAGGTCGAGCGTTCAACCGTCCGATCGGCCTGCCGCAGCTCGACCAGGTTTCCCTTGGCGTCATAGCTGTAGCGTGAGAGCTTGCCGCGCTCGTCGACGAAGGACGACTGATAGCGATGGAGATCGTAGCTGAGGCTGTGTCGGTTTCCCGATGCGTCGGTGACCCGAAAACCACGGCGATTTGCGTAATATTCCCACGACGTGACGTTGCCAAGCGGATCCGTGACGCTCTGGAGCAGACCCTGGCGAGCCGCATCGGAATAGTAGGCATAGCGGACGACCGGATTAGAAAGTCCGACTGCCGGCACGGGCGCCGTGACGGTAGCAAGCCTGCTGCCTGTGTAGCCGTAGGTCCAGGTACGGCCGGTGAAGTCAGCGATGCTGATGAGGTGTTTGGGAGTATCCGCATTGTAGGTAAACGAGAGACAGCGTGTGCCGTCCATGAGATCGGAGACCTTCGCCAGCGTCGTCGTGCCTGGGAGGAGTTCGACCTTGATGCCGTTGCCGAATCGGTCCTTGATCGAGCTCAGCGGATAAACGGCGTTGTCGCCATTGCCGACCGCCGCCCCAAACGTCGTTATTTTTCCATCGACGTCGGTCCAGGTGAAGCCCGAAGGGGCAGGGCCCACGAGCGTCCCGAACATTCCCGCCGGATTGGTGTATCCGGTGGCTGTCTTGGCGAACTCGAGCCGGAGCCCTTGATCGGTGAACCAAGTCACCGTGCCATCCGTCCCGACCTTCAACTGGTCCGAATAGGTGAATGACCAGCCCTCCCCCATGCCGCGGTCGGACCAATTCCCTGGGGACCCGACAGATGACATCGTGTTGACGGAGTCGAAATGGCGACGAAAGGCGAGTGGGACGCCGAGATTCGGAATCTCGACGTCGGTCTGTTCCGCGTAGACGTTGCCGTTGGCAATATTGACCGGATCACCGAGGTAATTGGCCGGACTGTTCACCTGAAACGCCGGCTTGGCAACCGTGACCGGCGAACTGTACCAGGAGGTAGCACCGCCGTACGACTTGAGCGCCCCCCCTCCGACGGCGCCATGGATGATGAAGCCGACCGTCCTGCCATTCCGTTTATCCGCGGCATCCGCCGTCACGCATGTCAGCGTGTAGCCGACGCCTTTCCACTGCTTTTCGGGAGTCGTCGCACCGAGGCTCACCTCGGTCGCCGGCACGAAAGCCTTGAAGGTGACACCAACGTAATCGGCCAGACCCGCGAGGCCGTTGGTGACGGTGTTGGCGATCACGGTACGGATCTCCGCTCGCACTCCGGGGAGAAGGGTCTCGATCTTGTCGACATTGCCGGCATTGATTTCCACGAGGCCACTCATCCCTCGGGAAGCGGCCACCATCTGAAACGCCTTGACCGTCGAGATGCTGTCGAAATTGGTCAACTCTTCGAGCGTCAGCCCTTCGAGTGCCGAGTTGCTGTATCCGATCAGGGTATCGCGGTTCAGATCGAGGGCGGTTGTCGATTGGTCAATCGGCATCGCCCCACCGACATTCGCAGGGACGTCGATCCCCATGTCGGCAGGAAGATAGGAAAACTGCAGACTGGGAGTGGCCGTCGTCGACAGCGTGGGACCGCTTGTCGCAATCCCCAGAGCCACGGCGAAGCGGTTTGCCACGGCCCCCGTGAGGCCGGCAATCGAGCCCTCATCGGCATCAGTGGCGTTGAAGTACGATGCGATCGCGAGATCGAGCAACCCGCCGACCGCCTTCTCGTTGTCGACCGGCGCATGGTTGGCCATGTTCAACTGTTCGGCATTGGCCACCGCCCTTTTCCGGACGATCGCAGCGTCGGTGAATTGATTCGCATCGAGACCGATGGCGAGGAAACGATCGGCTCCCCGGCCGAACGTCCGGGTGTAGGTCTGGCCTGCGACGGGGGATTTGATGGTAATGGTGAGGCTCACCTGGGCCGAGGCCGGCACCTTCGAGACAGCCGCGGCCGACCCGACGCCATCGATACGAAGCACTGGTTGCGCGAGCGTCCCCGCGGCAGTGAGCTGGGGATCAATCGTGAGTCGCTTGAGCGAGATGTCCTCCAGCGAGCGCGTCGTACTGAAGAGAGGGGTTGCCCCATTGCTCAGACTGATTCCCACGAAGTATTTCGCAGTATCAGGGATTGCCGTCGAGCGAGAAAGGTCCGCTTCCGTACTCAAAACCGGATATGGAAGCCCTTTCGGTAGACTCGAGATCAACTGCTGGCGGATCGGGCCGTCGTAAGCCACGTCCGCTGTCGTGACCCCGGGCCGGTTCGTGGCGAGCCACGTGGCCACTTTCGACTCGTAGTAGTCGGCGGTGGTCTTTGTCTGCCAGGAAGGATTGGTGAGGTAGTCCGTCTCCACCGGACTGAAAGGCACGTTCTGGAGGATACCTATGACCCCCGGCCTGAAATCGCGAAACTTCCACGACGCATCGAACGGCATCCATGCCGCGGCAGCCGCTCCAGGCACCTTGACCGAGGCTTCAACCCAGGTGTGCGCGAGGCTGCCCAAGCCTGCGGCAATCCCTGCCGTTGCCAGGATGTTTGCTGCTGCGGTGACGTCCCGGGCCCCGACGTAGTCCATCAACTGTTTGTCGGTCACGGCGATCCTGCCGGATACCCAGCGGGTCGAGATTCCGGCGGCGGAGAAGAGCTCGGAGAGAAGCGTGTTGGTGTCCCAATCATTGCCGGCTCTCGTCTGCAGCGTCGCCAAAGGGCCCTTCATGAGGCCGACGTAGGGCTGAAAGGCGATCGTGTTCGTGACGTACTCGAGCATCTTCTGTGGCAGGTAGTAGAGCGAGGCGGCAAGATCTGCCACCGTTTCAGCGCTCTCCGGTGCATCGGCAGCCACATCGACGTCGACTGGTCGCCCCTTGAGATTTTTGAGCCCCTCGCGCGGACTGTCGGCAAGCAATGGATTCCCATGCACCAGCAGCGTCGACAGCCCTGGGAGGCCTGCGACGTTGGTGGGGACCATCCCAATCGCGTTGAACCGGACGTCCAGGGTGTCGAGCGCCGGGAGAGAGGGAAGCGTTTTTTCCAGAACGGCATCCGTCAGACCGACGTGCTGAATCGCGAGGGTCTTCAGCTTGGTAAGCCCGGCCAGAGGTGCAAGCGACATAAGCCCCGCTGGCTTTGCTGAAAAATCCCCAGGCAGGAGCGAGAGGGCGGCGAGATTCGGGGTGTTGGCCGGATTGAGACCGGTGAGATCGCTGATTTTGTTGCCATCCACGGTGAGAGCCGAAAGCCCCGCCACATTCGATGGCGTGAGGACGGCATCAACACTCATGCCGAGCGTCTCGCGCACCGCGGCCGCGAGATCAGGGTCGAAGAACACAAGACCCGCGATCGTCCCGCCAGAGGCTGTCACATGGCTGGCAAGATTGCCGCGCACGTCGAGGGTGCCAGCGAGGACCGTCGTCAGTCCGGTGTAGGTTTCGTTGGCAGAGAACACGAGCAGCCCGGCTCCCAATTTCGACACGTCCCCCGCACCGGTAATGGGGACGCTGATCGTGACCGCCGTGCCGGTCGCCACCGAGAGTGTGATCCCGGACGGCGCGATCAGGAGGCTGCCTGCCTGCGATGCATCTGATTGCAGCTCGAGGAAGTTCGACTGAAAAGTCGCTGCCGCGCATGTGATGCTTCCGGCAACGCTGACTTTGGCCTGCGATCCGCCGACAAAAAACGCCGCGTCACCGGGAGCGTTGGTCCAGGCGACATCTTTGCCGGTCGCGGGATTGAACCAGCATGCGATGGGATCGTTCGACCACCTGCCGGAGCCACCGAGCCCTGCCCCGGTCGTGACGTTGTTGTTTCCAGGGATGCCGTCGGGATCCCAGTAAAGCGTGGCCATCACCTGCCGCGCTTCGAGCGATTCATGAGAGAGACGGATGCCCCCTCGCCCGGAGCGCCGGCGCGACCGGCCGCCGTCTCGCCGCCTGTGAAAGATCGAGCGACGCTGGGACATCGGACCGGGCCGACGGGCCATCCTGCCACGCCGTCCCTCGCCGCGAGCGATCCATCGCATCGTTGGCCCTCTTTCCTCGGTATCGCCCTTCGGGCACGGCGTGCCTCGGGGACGATCGTGTTTTTGTTCCGGTGCCGACGACGCCGGGAGATGGCGGCGATTGCTGTCCGCCAAACCACCCAATCGAGCGTCAAGACTCCCCGATGCGGAGTACTCCGCTCGGCTCGGTGGTGTCAAGCCGGCTTCTCTCTGGCAGGGCCGGCGGAGAGAGGTTGCCAGCGGCCCCGGCAGGACCGATACTTTTGCCCGGTCTTCAGCACACGTAAGGGGAATGCTCATGTCGATCCGCCGCCGCCTCGTTGCCACCCTCGTCGCCCTCGTGGCCTTCCCCCTCGTCGTCGCGGCGCCGCAAGGCGCGTTGGCGGCCGAGCCCGCCGCGACTCAAAAGCCGGTGCGGATGGGATGCGGGAAGATGACCTTCGACACCGTCCCCGGCTGGGGCCTCGGCGAAGACGGCAAGTCACAGATCGGCTCGACCCACGGCGGCGTCGCCGTCGGCAAGGATGGCACGATCTGGACGAGCTCTTCCCTGGGGATCTTTGGCTTCTCCCCCGACGGGAAGGTCGTCCGCCGCTTCCTCGGCGATGCCTACTCCAACATCCACGACCTCAAGATCTATCCGGAAGGGGAAGGCGAATATCTCTACGGCGCCCGCAACGTCGCCGGCGAGGGGATCAAGATTCACCCCGTCTCCGGCGACATCGTCCTCAAGCTCGGCATCCCACAGGAATCAGGGCTCAATCTCGACAAGTGGGCGCCGACGGCGATCACCGTCGGCCCGAATGGCGACATCTTCCTCGCCGACGGCTACGCCTCGAACCACGTTTTCAAGTTCGACAACACTGGAAAATATCTGAAGCACTTCGGCGTCGCCGGCAACGGGATGACGGAGTTCAACACCGCCCATGGGATGACGCTCGACCCGCGCTACGATCCCCCCCGGCTGCTCGTCTGCGACCGCAACCACCAGCCGAAGGGGCGGCTTGTCCACTACGACCTCGACGGAAACTTTATCGAGGAAGTCGTTACCGGCTTGGGGATGCCCACCTCGGCGATCGTCCAAGGGGACTTTGTCGCCATCCCCGATCTCCACGGCCGGCTCGTGATCCTCGACAAAAGCAACACGATCATGGCCGTCCTCGGCCACAACCCCGACGGCGAGACGCGGGCCAATCACAACGTGCCCCAGGAGAAGTGGATCGAAGGGATCTTCAACGGCACCCACGGCTCGGCCTGGGATGCGGCCGGCAATCTCTACATCCAAGACTGGAACGTCTCGGGGCGGATCATGAAGCTCGTCCGCGTCGAATGAGCCGGTGCGCTGAGCCGGTGCGATGCGGGGTTTTGCAGGGGAGCTCTGAGATCCCTCCTATGCCCGGAATAGACTTTTCGGGCCGAATGAGATACCGTGCAGTTCGGTAAGGACTGACGCCGCTTCTTCGGAAGCAGGCATCGTGCCTAGCCAATCTTCTCGGAAGACGAGTTGACGCCTCTCCCTCGAGTTCTTGCAGGGGTCCATCAGGGGAGCGGTGGCACAGCGTAGACCGATCCTCGGGATGCCTCTGCATTCCGGTGTCTCCCATCGGTTGGCGCGCCGAATGTTTCGGCCGCTCGTCGGCCGGGCCGAGCACCGCAAGGTGCTCGGGCCCGGTTTTTTTAATGCCACAAGGTGGCGAGCGGAGTTGCCTCTGCCGCGCGTCGATCGATGCGTCAGCCGTCGCTTCCCTGCGGCCCTCGAGATCGAGCAAGCGCCGCGCGGCCGAGGAGGATCTGCCCCAGGGCGATCCCGCCGTCATTGGGCGGCACGATCCGGTGGCCAAAAGGCTCGTAGCCGGCGGCCGTCAGACACGCAAACGCCTCCTCGACAAGGAGCGCGTTTTGAAACACGCCGCCGGTGAGTCCCACGGCGAGCGGCCGCTCCCCCTCCGGCGAAGCGTTCACCGCCCCCGCCACCGCGACGATCATCTCCGCGACAGCCCGGTGGAACCCGGCGGCCAGATCGCGCGGCGCGACGCCGGCACGAAGGTCGGCAACGATCCCACGAAGGAGCGCCTCCCAGCCGATGCGGAACGTGCCCCCCGGCAACGGATGAATCGTGAAGAGATGAACGCGGGGCGTGGCGAGCGGATCGAGCCCGAGCCCCTCGAGCGCCATCGCCGCCTCCCCTTCGTGGTCGATCGACTGCCTGAGGCCGAGAAGCGCGGCCACCCCGTCAAAGAGCCGGCCCATGCTCGTCGTGACCACCGTGGCGAGGCGGCGGTCGAGCTGCCGGCGGAGGATCGGCGCGGCAGCGCCGGCGGCCTGCACGGGCGCAAGCGCTGCGTTCCGTGGGATCCCGGCCTCGTAAAGGAGCGCAAGCGCCGTCCGCCACGGATGACGGATGCACGCTTCCCCACCGGGGAGGAAAAAAGGGGCGAGCCGGGCGCACGGCCGCAGGCCCGAGACTGCGCCGCCGCCGGCGGCATCGCCGCAGGCGCTCACAAAAACCTCGGAGCCGGCGATCGAGCCGTCGGCACAAAAGCCGGTGCCGTCGAAGGCGGCGATGAGGGTGGGGCCGGCGAGGGGCTCGCGGTGGGTGGCGTAGCGATCGGCGAGGAGGGCGGCGGCGTGAGCTTGGTGGTGTTGGATCTGAAGGAGGGGGACGCCGAGCTCGGCGGCAAGCTTCCGGGCCAGCGCCGTGGAGAGATAGCCGGGATGGAGGTCGGCGGCGATCGCCGCGGGGCGGATGGCAAACAGGGCGAGAAGATGGCGGGCGGTGCACTCGAGGGTGGAGAGCGCCGCGGGGCTCGTGACGTCGCCGACATGCTGGCTCATCCAGGCGTGGCGGCCGCGGGCGACACAGAGCGTCGCCTTGAGCTCGCCGCCGATGGCGAGGAGATCGGGGCCATCGTCGGCCAAGGGAAGAGGCAGCGGCGCGTAGCCGCGCGAGCGGCGGAGGGGAAGGAGGTGGCCGGCGGCGAGGCGGACGACAGAGTCGTCGCAGGGAACATGAATGGGGCGATCGTGAAGGAGAAAGCCGTCGACAAGCGGCCCGAGGTGATCGATGGCGGCGGCATTGTCGATTTCGATCGGGGCGTCTGCGACGTTGCCGGAAGTCATCACCAGCGCCGGCATCGGCCGGCCGTCGGCGGCATCAAGAAGGAGGGCATGGAGCGGGAAGGCGGGGAGCATGACGCCGACCTGAGCGATCCCCGGGGCCACGGCCTCGGCAAGCGGAGCGCCTGCCGCGAGCGCCGCCCCGTCCCCACGCTTGGCCAAGAGCACGATCGGCCGCTCGGGGCTCTCGAGGAGCCGGCGCTCGGCCGCCGAGAGGGTGGCAAACGCCGTGCAATCTTCGGCCGAGGCGACGATCACGGCCAGCGGCTTCGAGGGGCGCTGTTTCCGAGATCGCAGCCGGGCGACCGCGGCGGGATTCGTGGCATCGCAGACGAGATGAAATCCCCCCACCCCCTTCACGGCAAGGATCGAGCCAGAGCGGAGGGAAGCGCGGGCGGCGCGGATCGCGTCGTCGCTGCTGCCACGGACAGGCGCGGGCCTTCCGGCTCCCGCCCCAGGCCCGGCCTCAAACCAGACCACCGGCCCGCAAGCCGGGCAGCCGATCGGCTGGGCATGGAAGCGGCGGTCGGCCGGATCGGCATACTCGCAGGCGCAGTCGGCGCAGGGGGGAAAGGAGGAGAGCGTCGTCGTCGCCCGGTCGTAGGGGAGCGCGCGAATGACGGTAAAGCGGGGGCCGCAGTCGGTGCAGTTGGCAAACGGATGGAGATGGCGGCGGTCGGTGGGATCGCCGACCTCCGCCAGACAGGCCGCGCAAGGGGCGATGTCGGCCGGGAGCGACGTCGTCCCCCCGGCCTGCCGGTGGCTGTCGAGGATCGTGAAGCCCGCGGCCGACGTCGGGCCGGCATCGGCTGTGCCGCCACGGGGCGCAAGCATCACGACGTCGATCCGCTCGATCCGCGCCCGCGGCGGGGGAGAGCCACGCAAGGCCCGTTCGAAGGCGGTGACGACGGCCTCCTCCCCTTCGACTTCGATCGTCACCCCCGAAGAATCGTTCTCCACCCAGCCATCGAGAGCGAGGCCCGTGGCCAGCCGCCACACCCAGGGGCGAAAGCCAACCCCCTGGACGACGCCCTTCACGAAAAGCCGGCGGCAGCGGCGGGCTCCAGCGGACGGCGGCGTCTGGTCATCGGCTGCCATGGGGCCTCCAGGCTCCGCCCTACCGACGTCGTGACCGATGCACGCCAGGCCCCCGTCCATGCGACACCGGCTCAGCGCTTGCCGATGCAGACGAGCTTCTCCTGGCGCTTGTCGCCGCTGGTGACGGCGACGCGGAAATAGAGCCTGCCGCCGCAGATCGCCGGCGACGCGAACGTCTCGTCGCCGAGCCGATTGACGGCCAGCGCCTCAAACTTCTCCGGCGTCGCTCGAAAGACGTGCGTCTGGCCGGTCTCGCTCGTGGCGAAGATCGTGTCGCCGAGCATCACGGGCGAGGCGCTAAAGTTACCGCCGAGCCGCTGCTTCCACTTCTCCTCTCCGGTCGCTGCATCAAAGCAGGCGGCGATCCCGGCATCGAGGATCGCGTAGAGGTGGCCTTGGGAATAGAGCAGCGAGGGAACATACACGCGCTCGCCATTCTCCCAGGAAATCGTTCCGGAGCCATCGGCCCGGTAGGCGGCGATGTGGTTGCGTGGATAGCCACCGGAGGAATAGACGCGTTCGCCGTCGGTGACGGTGGTCGTGACGCACTCCGTCGTCGCCCCCTCCTTTTCCCAGAGCGTCTCCCCGGTGGCCGGATCGAGCGCTGCCACCTTGTCGCAGCCGGTGAGGATGAGCTGATCGCGGCCGAACAGCTTCCAGACGATCGGTGAGGAGTAGTTGGGGGCCGGGGGCCGTTCCTTCTCCCACAGCACCTTGCCGGTGGCCGGATCGAGGGCCGCAACGCGGCCCCGGTTCTTGTGGTCGGCGATCACGAACACGCGGCCGTCAGCGATGAGCGGCGAGGCGCCGTAGCCCTGGTGGATCGCGTAATCGCAGACGCGCGTCTGCCAGAGGACCTGGCCGTCGAGATCGAGGGCGGTGCAGAAGACGGCGTCGGAGTTGGGGAAGGTGATGAAGAGGCGGCCATCGTCGGCGGAAACGGTCGCCGAGGCGCCGGTCGATTTTTCATTCTTCCGCATCGCCCCCGCGGCGTGGACCTGCCGCTGCCAGAGTTGCTTGCCGGTGGCCCGGTCATACGCGAGCACCGACTGGCTGCCGGTCGCCTCGTCGCAGGTGGCGAGATAGACCCGGCTCCCCACGACCGTCGGCGAGCCGTTGCCACGGCCGGGAACATCGACCGTCCAGACGACATGCTCGGCGTCGCCCCAGGAGTGCGGCACGACCTGCCCGGCACTCGCTTGGCCGTCGTGGGTCGGGCCGCGCCAGCAGGGCCAATCGTCCGGGGTCGGAGGCGCGGCGGCGAGCGCTGCTGCCCGAAGCGAGATCACCAAAAGGAAAACAGCCGGGCCGAAGCAGCGGGAGAGCGACAAGCTCCCAGACAGGGTGCGGGAGATGGTCACGGCAAGGGCTCCGGAGGGTCCGGCAGGGCTAATGTGCTCCGCCGACTTTTGCCCGAGCATACCACCGCTCTTGGCTACGCTCCTGGCCCCGCTCTTGGCCCCGCTCCTCAGCCCGTCGGGCCTTCGCCGACCGCCGCCGGGCGGGGGCCCGAAGGCTGCCGCCGACGGGCCGGCGTCGCGGCCGCGAGCACCTGCGCGGGCGGGAGATGCCCGTGCTTCCCCCGAAACCAGGTGATCGAGCGATCGACGATCGGCAGCCGGGAGTTCTCCCGGACATGGTGGCGAAAGGTAGCGCCGTCGAAAACATCGAGCGTGCCATCCTCTTTCCACACGGCCAGTTGCACCCAGCCGTTGACAAACAGATGCTTCACCCCCGGGAGCCGCTCGGCGGCGGCGAGCACCCGCTCGGCCGGGGCATCGATGACCAGGAGGAGCCGCATCGGCTCGTGGATCTCCACCGTCTGCCAGGGGAGCCCGGTGCGGAGGTCGCTGGCGTGGCCATCCATGACGCCGACGAGGCCGACTAGGTTGTGGGGGAGCTTCGTGTTGCAGCCGAAGCGGAGGCGGTCGACGGCGGAGAAGTAGTAGGCGAGGTTGATGCCGGAGGCGACCGGGCCGACGGCGGCGAGCGTCCGGGTAAGGATCTCGCCCGAGAGATCGGAATCGGGATCGTAGGAGACGAGAAACGCGCGGCGGTCGAGATAGAGCCCGCGGGTGCGTTGGCGCCGGCCGACGATGCAGACGGCGTTCGTGGCATGCCCGAGCTCCGGCCGCACCTGGGCCAAGTCGACGGCGCGCCCCTCGACATGGGCCCGGGCTATTGCCGCCGTCGGGCTTGTCGGCGCGGAGTCGAAGCGCCGGCAGCGTTCCTGGGCATCAGCGCCGCAGGCGTGCTCGCAGGCCCGATGGAGACGGACGAGATCGTCGGCATGGCTGGCCGGCACGCGGGCCGTGTCATACCAGGTAACGGTGTCGGCACAAGTGTCGAGCATGCCGCCGAGAAACACCGTGTCGTCGGGGATCGACAGTCCCCCGTCGGCGAGGATCGCACGGACGCGCGGGTCGTTGGCCATCAGCGCGAAGGCCCGGGCGTTGGGGCCGCCGGGCCCGCCGCCGCAGGCGCCGCAGTGGTAGGCGCTCTCGTGGGGATTGTTGAGCGACGAGGAGCCGTGGCCGAGGATGACGACGAGGCGGGCGAAGCCTGTCCGCAGCCCGATGTCTTCGAGGACGCGCCGCACGCAGCCGGCCATCTCCGTGACGTTGAAACCAGCCAGCGTGCCGTCGGCGAGCGGCGTGTCGTCGGTCCGCTCGAGGAGGAGGCGGGTGGGAACGGGAGGGCGGGCGAAACCCTTGGCCCAGCGCCACGTCCGGTCGGAAAACAGCGGCGACACGACCCGCGCCACCAGCGGCACCGCCGCCAGCGACCCGGCCACCATCGCAAGCAAACTCCCGCCGACGAGCGTCCGGCTCCCGGAGGAGATCCCTTCCTTCACTTGGCCGAGGCGCCGGGCCACTTCGCGGTGGCGGTGATGGAGGCGGCGGGCGCCGTCGTCGGGCACCTCCTCGACGGTGTGGCCGGGGCGGACAACGATCGGACAAAGCGGCGAGGCATGCCAGTCGTTGATCCCACGAAACGACATCGGCACCGCAAAGAACCCTGCCGTGCCGAAGGTCTCGACATCGGGCCCGAGCTCCTCGAGATGGCGGCGAAACGACTCGCAGCGCTCGTCCATGCAGAGCAGCGCCTGGAGCCAGGGGCGCACCGGCGGCGGCCAGCCGGTCGAGAGCGCATGGAGCTCGAGGGCATCGAGCACCTCGGTGCGGTAGCGCCGCTCATAGGCGGCGTGGAGGAGACGGCGCCGGGTGAGCGGGCCAAAGTTGCGGATCTCCCCCTCGAGCTCGAGGAGCTCGTTCTCGGAAAGCTCGCGGATGTCGGCGGGAGTCATTCCGAGGAGCTGGGCGACTTGATGAAGGAGGAGCGAGCGAGCGAGCGTCCCCTGCCCGTGCAACCACGGATACCGATCCTGGAGCTCAACCCACCAGGCCCCGAAACCCTGGCGCGGATCGCGATCGGCAGCGAGGGGAACGCCAAGCTGCCCGGCGGCCCACGACGTGGCGACGCGGTCGCAGATCAGCCGCAGCGCCAGGAAATCGACGACCCTGGCGGGCACCTCGACGACCGGCGCCCGGTCGGGCCGCTCCTCGAGGCTCCGCATCATTCCGGCCCAGCCGCGCAGGGCCAACAGCGAGCGGGTGAGGAAGTCTTCCCAGCGATCGGGCGGGATGCCAAGGCGGACCAGCTCATCGCGGATGACATCGAGCGAGTCTCGACCGCGAGCGCCCTCGAGCGCCTCCCCGAGCGGCACCGCCCACGGATCGGCTCCCCAAGCTCCTGGGCCCGACAAACCGACCACGGCCTGGAGCAGCCCACGCTCGCGCCCCGGCATCGGCCAGGCGGCGACCCCCTGATCGAGAAAGGCACCGCACCAGCGGATGAGAAGGGGATGGACGAGGGCGTCGGTGTCGAGCGTCGGATCGAGGGCGACAATGAGATCGCGAAAACGCACCGGCGGGCGAACGGGCGTCATCGCCGGACGGGTCATCGACAGCGATTCCAGGCAGGCGTGCCAGAGGTCGGCCGACACTTCGCGCTCGTCGTCGAGCTGCCCCAGCGGAGCCATCTGAGCGACCACCGTCGCGCGGGCCTGTTCGTCGGCAGCCAGGAAGAGCCGCGGCTCCCGCCCCGGCGTCGACTCCTCCCCAAGCGACTCGGTGAGGATCTTCCACCGCACCTGCGGATCGAGATCGCTGCGGAGCGTCTCGATCGCCCCGCTTTCGGTGAGCGCCCAGCGGGCCCCGGCGTCGGTCTCGCGGACGATCGAATGGAGGAGGAGCGTCCGGTGAAGCTGGCGGAGCGTCAGCCGCCCGTGACAGAGGGTGGGGGAAGCGACGTCGGTGTGCTCGTCGTCGAGAACGGCATCGATGTCGGCCGGCGTGATCCGACCGGAGGCGAGCTCGGCCCGGTAGCGCTCCTCGGAGAGGTAGGGCTCGGCCTCGAGGAGGCGCGAGGCGACCACCGCCGCTTCGTCGAATCGAATCGACTCGAGCGCCTGGAGCGGATTCTGCGCCACAAAAACGCCGATCGGCCCCTGCTGCGGCAGGAAGGCGGTGGCCCGGGCCACCATCGCCCCGAGGGCGTCATGCGTCACCGGCTCGGCGTCCGACGGCGGCGATGAATCAGACATGCGTCATCCTTGGTGTGCATCACCTGTCTCTCTCGAATCCTAACGTGGCGAGGCACGGGGCGTCATGGGCATTGCGCAGCGGGGGCGGATACGGGGCGGCGGCACCCTGGCTCGCAGCGGCTATGATCATCGTGCCCTTTCCTTTCCCTTCCTTCAGGTCCTGAGGAGAACCGGCACATGAAGCGTTCCGTCCAGCCTTCCGGCAGCTTCCGATCGAGTTCCCGATCGAGGGCTTTCGCATGGCTCCTGCTGGCGGCATGGCTCCCGTGCCTCCCCCATCCGATGACACTCGCCACCGAACCGACGCCGATCAACCGTCCCTGGACTGGCCCCTACGGCGGAGTGCCGCCGTTCGACAAGGTTCGCGTCGAGGACCTCGGCCCGGCGCTCGAGGTCGCGATCGCCACGGAGCTCGACGCCGTCGCAAGCATCGCCGCTGACCCGGCCGCGCCGACGTTTGCCAACACGATTGAGCCGCTCGAGAAGGCGACGCGCGACTTCGAGCGTGTCCAGACGATCTACGGCATCTGGGGGGGCAATCTCTCCGATGACGCCGTCCAGAAAGTCGAGCGGGAGATGGCGCCGAAGCTGGCGGACCTTGTCGACCGAATCTTCCAGAATCAAAAACTCTTCGACCGCATCAAGGCGGTCTACGACGCCCGGACCACGTCGGGGCTCACTCCAGAACAGCAGCGCCTCGCCTGGCTCGTGTACACCGACTTCGTCCGCGGCGGCGCGGCGCTCGACACGGAAGCGAAGAAGGAGATGGCAGCGATCAATCAAGAGCTCGCCACGCTCTCCACGAAGTTTTCCCAAAACGTCCTCAAAGATGAGAACGACAGTCTCGTGATCATCGACGACGCCGCCGGGCTCAGAGGGCTGCCAGAAGCGCAAGTGACGGCCGCCGCCGCGGCCGCCGACGCCCGGGGCCACAAAGGGACGTGGGCAATCCAAAACACCCGCTCGAGCGTCGAGCCGTTCCTCACCTATGCCGACGATCGCGAAGGGCGCCGCAAGGTGTTTGAAATGTTCGTCAGCCGCGGCGACGGTGGCGGCGCCACAGACAACAACGCCACGATCCGCCAGATTCTCGAACTCCGCGCCCGCCGCGCCCGCCTCCTCGGCCATGCCACCCACGCCCATTGGCGGCTGGAAAACTCGATGGCAAAAACCCCCGAGCGGGCCATGGCGCTGATGGAGGAGGTGTGGGGCCCGGCCGTGGCTGAAGTGAAGCGGGAAGTGGCCGACATGCAGGCGATCGCTGACGCCGAAGGGACGAAGCTCACGATCGAGCCCTGGGATTACCGCTATTACGCCGAAAAGGTGCGAAAGAAGCTCTACGACCTCGACGAAGCGGAGATCGTCCCCTACCTCCAGGTCGACAAGCTCCGCGAAGGGATGTTTGACACCGCCGCGAAGCTCTTCGATCTCCACTTCACGCCGGTACCTGAAAGGTCTGTGCCCGTCTTCCACCCCGATGTGAAGGTGTGGGAGGTGAAGGATGGCAGCGGCAAGCACGTCGGACTCTGGTACTTCGATCCCTACGCGAGGCGCGGGAAGCGCTCGGGGGCGTGGATGAACGCCTATCGCAACCAGGAACGCTTCGACGGCGAGATGACGACGATCGTCTCCAACAACTCCAACTTCGTGAAGGCCCCCCCGGGGGAGCCGACGACGATCTCCTGGGAAGACGCGACGACCCTCTTCCATGAGTTTGGCCATGCCCTTCACGGGCTCTGCTCGAACGTCAGCTATCCGTCACTCTCCGGCACGAGCGTCGCCCGCGACTATGTCGAGTTTCCCTCCCAGCTCCTCGAGCACTGGCTCCCCACGCCGGAAATCCTTTCGGGGTACGCCCTCCACGTGGAGACGGGGAAGCCGATCCCCGAGGCGCTCGTGGCAAAGATCAAGAAGGCGGAGACGTTCAATCGTGGCTTCAAGACGGTCGAGTTTCTCGCCAGCGCCCTGGTCGACATGAAGCTCCATCTCGCCACGCCGACGGCCGACCCCGACGCCTTCGAGCGCGACACGCTCGCCGCCCTCGGCATGCCGCGGGAGATCGTCATGCGTCACCGCACGCCCCACTTCAACCACGTCTTCTCGGGCGACGGCTACTCCGCGGCCTACTACAGCTATCTGTGGAGCGACGTCCTCACCGCTGACGCCTGGGAAGCCTTCACTGAGGCGGGGGGGCCGTGGGATCCGGCCGTGGCCAAGCGGCTGAAAGCCCACGTGTTCTCGGTCGGCAACACCGTCGACCCGGCCGACGGCTACCGGGCCTTCCGCGGCAAGGATCCGGGGACCGGGGCGCTGATGCGGAAGCGCGGCTTCGAAGCCGCGGCGGAGTGAAGGCGGTAGCGCCGCCGAGATCCCTCGGCTTTGACATCGGATCAGAATCGCCAGATGTCGGCCGGCCGCGCCTTCAGGCGACCACCGACTCCGGTGATTCGATCGCTCGGCGAAGCTCGTCGAGGAACCGGGCCGCCGGGCCGCCGTCGATGCGGCAGTGGTCGAAGGTGAGCGAGAGCGTCATCAGGTCGCGGATCGCGATCGATTCGATGCCGCCCGCATCCCGGAGGACGATCGGCTCGCGGCGGATCGCCCCCACGCCGAGGATCGCCGTCTGTGGCCCATTGATGATCGGAGTGAACTCGTCGATCCCGAATCCGCCGAGATTCGTGATCGTGAACACGCCCCCCTCCATCGCCGCAGCGGGAAGCTTTTGAGCGCGGGCTTTTTCAATCAGCTCGCGTGACTCAGCCGTGATCTCCGCAAGCGACCGCCTGCCGACGTCGCGAACCACCGGCACGAGGAGCCCCGCCTCGGTGTCGACGGCGATGCCGATGTGGAGGCTCATCCCGTCGGGGTAGACAAGCGCCCCGGAAGCGTCCCAGCAGCCGGCCAGGCGCGGATGCCGCAGAAGCACGTCGGAGGTGATCTTCGCGAGGAGATCGGTGTAGGCAGGCACCGGCAGCGTGCCGGAAAACTTGAGTCGACTGCGAAGCGCGGCAAGCTCTGTGACATCGGCCCGGGTGTGGAGCGTCACCGGGGCGTTTTCAGCTTGGCTTGCGAGCATCCGCTCGGCGATCGTGCGGCGGCGCTTCGGCAGGCCGGCCAGGCGCGAAGGAGCAGGGCGCCCTGCGGCCGGCGCCGGCCGGGCCGCCGCCCCGAGCACATCCGCCTCGCGCACCCGTCCCCCGCGGCCGCTGCCGGGAACGATCGCCCAGTCGACGCCCAAACGCGAAGCCGTGGCCCGGGCCCGCGGCGTCGAAGCCCTGCGGCCGTGAGCAGCGGCCGCTGGTCCCCTGCCGACACTCCCCACGGCCACATGAAAAACGTCGTCGGCCATGATCCGCCCGGCGGGGCCCGACCCGGCGACCGTCGCCACATCGACCCCCAATTCTCGCGCCAGGCGACGGATCGTCGGCGAGGTGGGGCCGCCGACCGGGCCGGTCGGACGGGACGCGGGGGGACGGGGAGCGGTGGGGGCCAGTGACACGAACGCCTCGGCGGCCGCAGTCGGAGCGGGCTTTGATGGCGCTGCCGCCGCAGGCGATGGCGAAGCGTCGGGGACGTAGACCGGCGGCGCTTCGCCGTCGGCCAGGAGCCAGCCGATGAGCGTGCCGACTTTTACGACGGCCCCTTCCCCCGGGGCTCCGGCCGGCACATGAAGAATGCCCCCGTCGAGCGACTCCACCGGCTCGACCGATTTCTCCCCTTCGAGTTCGAAGAGGGGCTCGCTCGGCTTCACCCGGTCGCCTTGCGCCTTCAACCAGCGCACGAACGTCCCCTCCTCCATCGACCAACCGAGACGTGGGATGCGGATGTCGTTGGCCATGGTTATTCAAGTGCTTCCTACTCGGCGACAAGCGCCCGGATCGCGGCCAGGCAATCGTCGGCATTCGGCACGACGACCGCTTCGAGCGACGGGGCATAGGGCGTCGGCACGAAGGCTCCGGTGAGCCGGCGGATCGGAGCATCGAGGAAATCAAACCCCTCGTCGGCGACGCGGGCGGCGACCTCGGCGGAGAAGCCACACGACGCCGGCGGTTCGTCGACGACAAGCAGCCGACCGGTCCGCTCCACCGAGGCAAGGATCGTCGCCGTATCGAGCGGCGACACCGTCCGCGGGTCGATCAGCTCCACTTCGATTCCCTCGGCCGAGAGTTGGTCGCAGACGCTCGACACGAGTTGCACCATCCGCGCCAGCGCCACCACCGTCACATGCCGGCCGCGGCGGACGACGTTGGCGACGCCGAAAGGGATGTCATAAAGCCCCTCTGGTACAGGCGTCTTGTGCCCCATCAATTCGCGGTGCTCGAGGAACAGGACCGGATCGCTGCCGTGGAGGGCATGCGTAAACAGCCCCTTGGCGTCGGCGGCATTGGAGGGGACGACGACCCGCAGCCCCGGCACCTGGGCAAGCATCCCGTAGTAGCTCCCCGAATGATGGGTCGCGGCACAGTGGCCGATGCCGATGCAGCCCCGCAGGATCACCGGCATCTTCAGCCGACCGCTCGACATGTAGCGCATCTTCGCGATTTGGTTGACGATCTCGCCGAAGGAGTCGAGGACGAAGTCGGCGAACATGAAGTCGATGACGGGCCGGGCGCCCGCCATCGCCGCGCCGCAGGCGAGCCCGACGAAGCCGCGCTCGCAGATCGGCGTGTCGCAAAGGCGCTCGGGGCCGTACTTGGCAAACAGGCCCGTCGTCGTGGCGAAGTTGCCGCCACGAACGCCGATCCCCTCCCCCATCACGAAGATCGACGGATCGGCCGCCATCGCCTCGTCGAGCGCCTGCAGCGTCCCCTGCGTCCAGGTCCGCGGCGGGCCCTCCGTGTTGACGCCGTGCGCCTGCGCTGGAACCGGCCCCGAGGGCTCGGTGACCGCATAGACATCCTCGAGCGCCGTGGCCGGCACAGGCACCTGGCTCGCCTCAGCCGCGGCCCGTGCTTGCGTCACGACAGCCTGCACGTCGGCCTCGATCGCCGCCAGATCCCCCTCGGGAACGCCGAGTTGCCCGAGGACGCCCCGGAGCCTGGCAATCGGGCACTTCTGTTTCCAGGCGTCGACTTCCTCGCGGGTGCGGTAGGTGAAGTCGCCCATCCCTTCGGCATGGGCCCGGGTGCGGTAGGTGCGGCATTCGAGGAGCGTTGCCCCGTCGCCCCCTCGCGCCCGCTCCACCGCCTCGCGGGCGGCCGCATGGACGGCGACGAGATCGTTGCCATCGAGCTCAACGCCAGCGAGGCCGTAGGAGGCGGCCCGACGGCCAACCTGGGGGATGCCGCTTGAGTAACTGAAGGGGACTTCGGTCGCGAAGCCGTTGTTCTCGCAGACGAAGAGCACCGGCAGCTTCCAGATCGCTGCCATGTTGAGCCCCTCGTGGAAGGCGGCGTTGTTGACGGCGCCATCGCCAAAGAAGGCGACGGCCACGGCGCCGGTCTTCTGGAGCTTGGCAGCATAGCCAGCCCCACAGGCCTGGAGGATGCAGGGGCCGACGATGCCGCTGGTGCCCATCATCCCGATCTCGGGGGCGAAGAGGTGCATCGAGCCGCCGCGACCGCGCGAGCAGCCGGCCGCGCGGCCAAACAGCTCGGCGCACAAATCAGCCGGCGGCATCCCCTTGGCAAGGGCATGGCCATGGCCGCGGTGGGTGCTGAAGACGGTGTCGCTCTTCGAGAGATGACCGCAGACGCCGACGGCCACCGCCTCCTGGCCGACAGAGGTGTGGCAGGCGCCATGGACGAGGCCGCGCGTGTGGCTGCGGGCGAGTTCCTCTTCGGTGAGGCGGATGACGAGCATCGCCCGGAAGCGGTCGAGGAGGATGTCGATATCAGAGGCAGCGGCAGAGGTCGTCATCAGGGTGGCCCGACAAGAGGATGCAGACACGGTTGAGCGGAAGACGGACGAGCCACGAAATCAGGACGTCGGCGATGAAAAGCCGCGGCTGCCGCCGGCGTTCATGGCCATGTTGCCGCCGTCCATCGGGATCATCGCCCCGGTGATCCAAGCGCTCGAGTCAGAGGCAAGAAACACGATCAGCCCCTGGATGTCGTCGGGGCGACCGAGCCGGCCGGCGGGGATCCCCGAGAGCCACTTCTGCTCGATGGCGGGATCGGCGGCGATCCGCTTTTCGAGCGACGGATTGCGGACCTGCGCCGGGAGGATCGCATTCACACGTACTCCGCCGCCGGCCCATTCGGTGGAAAGCTCCCGTGTCATCTGCACCACGGCCCCCATCGCCATGCTGTAGGCGATGTGACCGCGGCCAAGGGCCGTCATGCTCGCCAGCGACCCCGTATTCACAATCGAGCCGCTTCCCGCGGCCAGCATCCGCCGCCCCGCCTGCTGGCAGAGGGCGAAGCGGCCGACGACGAGGTTTTCGAGCACCTCCCGCACCTGCTCGACGGTCAGCTCGCGGGGGTCGGCGAGGATCCCCTCGCCGGCGATGTTGGCGAGAAAATCGATCCGGCCAAGCTCACCATCGAGCCACGCGAAAAGCTCCTCGGCAGCCTTCGGGCTCGAGACATCATGCTCGCGCGCGAAGGCCGTGCCCCCGCCGGCGGCGATCGCCTCGCCGGTCCGCATCATGCCGGCGGCGTCGCGATCGAGCATCACGACGGTGGCGCCGTGGGCGGCGAGCGCCATGGCACTGGCCCGCCCCAAGCCGCTGGCCGCGCCCGACACCAGCGCCACTTTTCCTTCGAGATCGAACAGGCCGTCAGCCACGAGAGTTGTGCTCCAAGTTCTTTCTTGCCCGCAGCGCCGGCCATTCGAGCGAGCGCCACACGATCAGCGCCATGACAACGCCCCACAGCATGATGGCGACCAGCGGCCCGATACCGAAACGGCCCACCATCGACGGGGCGATGATACCGCCGATGTTGGCCACGGAGTTGATCAGCGCGATCCCCGCCGCCGCCGCTACGCCGCCGAGGAACAGCGGCGGCAGCGCCCAGAACACCGGCAGCACCGCCATCATTCCCGCCTGCGCCACGCACAATCCCGCCAGCTTCGTCCACGGATCCCCCCCCTGCCAGGCGAAGTACCAGCCAACCGCCGCAGCCGTCAGCGACCCAGCAATGAGCGTCGACCGCGACCGGGTCGAATCGGAGATCCGGCTGACGACCACCATCGCGATCACCGAGAGGATGCTCGGGAGCGTCGTCAGGAGCCCCACCTTCCAGAAGGTGCCGTCACTGGTGGCGAGGAGTGGCTCGAAGGAATCCTTGACGAGCTTGGGGAGATACGAGCCGGTGACATTCGTGCCGACGGCGACGCTGAAGTAGAGGGCGATCAGCACCCAGACCCGCGGGTCGGCAAGCGCCCCGAGCTTCTCATGGCCCCCGACGCTCGACCGCACGCCCACTTCGGCCACGATCTCACGCTCGAGCCAGTCGCGTTCGTCGGCAGCCAGCCAGACGGCATCGCGGGGGCTGTCGGGGAGGTACCAGAGCACGGAAAAGCCGAGGAGGATCGCCGGGATCCCCTCGAGGATGAACAGCCACTGCCAGCCGGCGAGGCCCCCCGTCCCCTGGAAGCCATCCATGATGGCGCCGGAGATCGGATTGCCGAGGATGTTCGAAATCGGGATCGCGAGCATGAAGCCAGCGACGACGCGGGCCCGCTTCGCCGCCGGAAACCAAGCCGTCAGATAGTAGATGATCCCGGGGAAGAAGCCCGCCTCCGCGACGCCGAGGAGGATCCGGGCGCCGTAGTAGCTCCACGGCCCGGTGACGAAGGCCGTGAGCATCGACACGAATCCCCAGGTCACCATGATCCGGGCGATCCAGGTCCGGGCCCCGAAGCGACGCAGCAACAGATTGCTCGGCACCTCGAAGAGGAGATAGCCGACGTAGAACAGGCCGTAGCCGAGATCGATGACGGCATTGGAGAGCGAGAGGTCTCCGGTCATCTTCAGCCGCGCAAATCCGACGTTCGAGCGGTCGATAATGTTGAAGACATAGAGGAGCGCGAGGAACGGCACGAGCCGCCAGGCCACCTTGGCAAGCGTCCGTCTCCCGATCGCTGATTCGTCGCCCGTCGCGTCCATTCCGCCTCCTTCGCTGCTTCCAACGAACCGTCCCCTCACACGCCCGTGAGACGCTCCGCCTGCTCCTCGGCAACGGGATTGGTGAGCGTGCCGATCCCCTCGATCTCGATCGACACCGAGTCGCCGGCGCGGAGGAAGACCGGCGGGGTGTGGGCAAAGCCGACGCCGTGCGGCGTGCCGGTGAGGATCACCGTGCCCGGACGAAGGACCGACGAGGCGGAGAGAAACTCGATCAGCGTCGGCACGTCGAAGATCATGTCGTCGGTGCTCCAGTCCTGCATCACCCGGCCATTGAGGACGGTGCGGATCTTGAGGGCATTGGGATTGGCGATCTCATCGCGCGTCACGAGCACCGGCCCGAGCGGGCAGAAGGTGGCGAACGTCTTCCCGCGGCACCACTGCCCTCCCCCGCCCTGCCGCTGCCAGTCGCGGGCACTGACGTCGTTGGCGCAGGTGTAACCGAGGACATGCTCGAGGGCGTGCTCCCGCTTGACGTTGTGGCAGGTCTTCCCGATCACGACGGCCAGCTCGCATTCGTAGTCGACCTCCCGGCTGTCGAGTCGGCGCGGCAGGACGATCGGGTCGCCGGGATTCTGCACGGTGCCTGAGTTCTTCATGAACAGCACCGGATGGGAGGGAATCGCCTGCTTCCCCTCCTCGGCATGGCGCCGGTAATTGAGGCCGATGCAGAGGATGTCGCACGGCTCGACGGGGGCCAGCCGCTTCTCCACGCGGGCGACTTCCCCGGTGTCGACGAGCTCGCCGAACAGATCCCCCTCGAGGAGCGTGACGCGGCCGTCGCCATGTTCGTTACCGAGGTGCTCGTGGCCTTTGGTCGCAAAGCGGACGATCCGCATCGGGGCTTCTCCGGAGGTGGGTCAGGGGTGTGAGGAACAGTGGCAGACGTGAAGGTTTTCGATCGCCGGGAATCAGTCACCGGGAATCAGTCACCGACGAGGGCGATCGCCCGGCCGTAGCCGCCGCGGGTGCCGGCGATCTTCACCGGCGCAAACAGGAAGAAGGCATCTTTGTCGGCGATCGCGCCGACGTTCGTGAGATATTCGATGACGGCCATCTCCGCCGTGGCCGCCGCCCAGTCGATGGAGTGCGACTCGGCGGCATCGACGCCGCCGAGCGTCGGCCCATCGGTGCCGAGGCAGCGGATCCCGCGCTTCGCGAGCCAGAGGATCGCCTCGGGCGTCGGCTGCGGCCAGCCCTCGGCCTCCCCGGCGAGCGGCGCGACGAACATCCCGTCTTTCTCCGGGGCCGCCGGGAGCGGCCGGAAGCGGTCATCGGAATAGCCCGACCAGAAGACCACCACCTCGCCGGGAAGGAACGGCCGCGTCGCCTCGTGCTCCTCGAGAAACGCCCGATTGATCACCGGCCCGGCCGGCTTGCCGGCGTCAAAGCCCCCCGCCCCACGCATCCCGCGAACGTCGACGACGTGCGCCGGCCCCATCAGCTGCGAAAGCTCCGCCGACTCCGTCCGCACCGTCGCCGCGGGAAGTGCGCCGTAGCGGGCCTCGTGCGCTGCGATCCGTGCAAGGATCGCCGGCTCGGCCGCTTCGAGCTCGGCCCGGTTCGCAGGCAGGGAAAAAGACGGGAGCACGACATGCGTGCCGGCCATGCTGTCAAAGAGGTGGGTGAGGGCGAAGAACGGGCCGCGGGCGGCCCCGAACTTGTTGAGCACCTTGCTCACGTACCGCCCCCCTTCCTCCCCTGGCCCGCGCCCCGGCCAAACCACCGGGAGATCCTCGTCGAGCGTCACGGAGAGGTCGACAACCCGGTGGGCCCGCGCTCGCGCGACAAGCTCGGCGGCGAGCGTCGGCTCGGTGATCGCCACGCACCGGCACTCCCCCCCGGAGCCCCCGGCATGCTTGGCAGGCAGGAGTGCAAAGAATGCCCCGATCGTCGGCAGGCTCCCGAGATTCGTGGCGCACTCCACCCACACCATCCCGCGCTTGCCGCCGGCTTGATGGGTCGCCACGGCGAGGTTCGGCAGCGGCCCCATGCTCGCCCCGTCGAGGCCGAGCGTCATCACGCCGCGGTCGGCGAGATAGTCCATCGTGGCGGCCGTCGGGGCGGGCCACCCCGGCACTTCTTTTCTCAAGGCCGCCGCCACAAACCGCTCTCCTTCTGGAAACGGTTTGTAGAAGTCATCGGTGTAGTCGCTCCGGAACAGGACAACGTCGCCGGGGCCGAGCCGGCGGTGGGTCATCTCCCACTCGCGCACCACTTCCGGACCAACGAGGACGCTCGATCCGTTCTCGGCACGGTCGCGCCCCTGGCGGACATCGATCACGCAGGCCTCGCCGCAGAACTGCCAAACCGGTACTTTTTCACCCGTGACAAGCCCCATCGGCCCGGCGCCGGGGAGACCAGAGTCGGGGGGCGGAACGAAGTGCGCGGGGGCATCCCACTGCGTGCCGGTGTGCTCGTCGATGACGAGCATGTCGCGGTGGCGGCCGCTGCGGCCGAACGTCGCGGTGGGGATCACCGCCATCGGCGTCATCCCAGCCGGCCAGACACAGGGAAGATCAGGGGCGATCGTGAGCGTGAGGTCGCGGACCTGATCGCGCGGTACGGCGACCGAACTCCCGAGCACGAGCGCCGGCGGCGCCCGGTCGTCCTCATCGGCGGCCCGCAGACCGATGCCACCGAGCAGCCCGGAGATTGCCAGCAGCGGCAAACCCCACAGACGCCTACAAAAAACCATGCAACACCCCCCGGATTCCCCCACACTGATGACCACGGCGAACGCTTCACCAAGCCAAACCAAGATCGACGATCTCGCCCGCCTCCGCAAGCTTCGCCCGCACATCGGCGGGAAGCGCGATGCCGGTGGCAAGACTCAGTCGATGGCGCTCCCACTCGATATCCCCGGGGAGGCGGACCCGATCGCATCCCTCGGCCGGCGCGGTCTCGCGGACCTCGGCCGCGAACCGGGCGAGCGAGGTGGCATAGGCTTCGGGATCGGCGATCGCACTGATGTCGAAGAGAATGAACCCGGCGTTGTGGAACGTCGGATTGCCAGGGGGATCGAAGAGCCAGCTCCCCACCTGCGTCGTCACCGCGCCGCCGGCAAGAATCCCCGAGAGCCATTCGGCAAGGACGCCGATCCCGTAGCCCTTGTGGCCTGCCATTGGCGCCAGACTCGCGTGCTGCGGATACAAGGATCCGTCGGCAGTGGGCAGGCCGCGCTCGTCGATCAGCCAGGTGGAGGGAATCGGCTCACCACGGGCCACGGCCGCATACACCTTCCCGCCGGCGACGGCTGCGGTGGCGATGTCGAGGAAGATCGGATCCCCCCCTGGCACCGGCGCTCCCCAGGCGAACGGATTGCTTCCCAGCACCGCCCCGCGCGATCCGGCGGCGGCGACACTCGGCCTGTCGTTGCCGACAACGAGCGCAAAGAATCCCTCCCGCGCGGCGCGGACGGCCTGGGCTCCGGCAGCGCCGATGTGGCCGGTGTTCCGCAGGCCGACATAGGCGACGCCGACATTCCTCGCCTTCTCGAGCGCCACGTCGACCGCATGGCGGCAGCCGATCTGGCCGAGGGAAGCGTCGCCATCAATGACAGCAAACCCTGGCCCCTGGCGGACGACCCGCGGCCGGGCGTCGGGCTTGGAGCCCCGCGCCACGAGCTTCCTCAGATAGCCGGGGAGGAGCTTCGTGCCGTGCGTGTACACCCCCATCGCGTCGGAGAGAACCAGCGGCTCAGCGGCATGACTGGCGTCGGTCGCCGAGAGACCGGCGCGGACGAAGGCCTGCTCAACCCACGCCGAGAGCATCGCAACGGGGATGGGGCTCGGACACTCGCTCGACATCGACTTTGTCCCGCGTGGGAATCCTCCGGAGATCGAGTGCCGTCAGCCTCGCTTGACTGCGCCCACGCCGTTGACAACGCTCGGCAGCGTCTCGCCACGGATCGCCATCACGGCAAGTTCCGCGGCGCCACGGCGGAGCCGCTTCACCGCCGCGGGGCTGACACTCGCGATGTGCGGCGCGAGGATGACGTTGGCGCGGCCAAGGATTTCGTGGCCCGCAGGAATCGGCTCCGGGGCGAAGACATCGAGCGCAGCGCCTGCGACATGGCCGGAGTCAAGCGCCGTCAAGAGCGCCTCCGGATCGACCAGATCGCCGCGGGAGAGATTGACAATCAACACGCCCGACTTCATCCGGGCCAGATTCGCCGCGCCGATCAGGCCGCGCGTCTGCGGGAGCGACGGGCAATGGAGCGTGATCAGATCGCTCTCCACGAGCAGCCGATCAAGCGTCGCCGGCTCCGCACCCATCTCGCGGATCGCGCTTTCGGCCACCGCCGGATCGCTGACGAGGACCCGGCCGCCGAAGGCGACGAGCCGGCGGATCACGCCGCGACCGATGCGCCCCGCGCCAACGACGCCTGTGGTCATCGACGCGAGCGTGCGGAAGTCCTCGACGCCGGTGGCCAGCCCCCAGCCGCCGCCATGGACCTTCGTCGCATGAGGGACAACCTGCCGCGTCAGGGCGAGGATGAAGGCGAGGGTGTGGTCGGCGACCTCGTCGATGCAGTAGTCGGGGATGTTGCAGACGGGGATGCCGCGGGCTTTGGCGGCGTCGCAGTCGACGTTGTCGTAGCCGATCCCGTAGCGGACGATCGCCTTCGCCCGTTCCATCGCGGTGATGACGTCGGCATTGATCGGGGCAAACTGCGTGATCACCGCATCGGCATCGGCCACCGCGGCGGCAAGAACGGCCGGATCCTTGGAGCGCGGATCGATGACCGTGCATCCGGCTTGCTCGAGAATAGACCGTTCGAGATCGATGTCGTCGAACGACCGGTCGGTGATCACGACCTTCATGAAAGCCCCCCTGCCAGTCCCGTCACGCCCGAAAAGCCATCCTGTCGACAGTCGACGGGCAGCCTTTTGGGAGTCTAGCGCTCGTGTTGACGGACTGTCAACGAGAGCCGGAAAAGGTGCCAGCCGTCAGCCCCCGGCGCGTTCGACTTCGTCGCGCAATGGGCACCCGAGCCGGCCACCGAAGCGGGTGCACTTGAGCGACGCGGCGATGACGGCGAAGCGGGCGGCTTCAGCGATCGTCGCTCCCTCGGCCAGCCGGAGCGCCAGCGCCCCGTGAAAGACATCTCCGGCAGCGAGCGTGTCGACAACCTCGACGCGCGGCGCCGGTGCGCGGCAAAGCTCCCCGGCTTCGATCCAGGCATAGCCGTCGGCGCCACAACTGGCGCCGACATGCCCGGGATGCCCGGCGGCAACGCTCCGCAGCGCCGCTTCGAGATCGCTCATGCCGGTGTGGAGGAAGAGCCCGGCGTCGGAGAAGACGGCATGCGACGAGAGGGGCACGAGCCGAGCGAGGACGTCAGCGGGAGCGATATCGGCATCGAGCATCCCCGGTACGCCGGCCGCCTGCGCCGCCGCGAGTGCCGCTGCGGCCCCCTCAGGCCAGCGCGTGTCGACATGGACGAAATCAGCGCTCGCGACCCGCTCGAGCGGGAGCCAGTCGGCCGCCGGCTCGAGGCTCGCGTCGTGGTAGGGAACGACGAGCCGGTCTCCTCGGGCATCGATGATGCTGACGGCAATCGACGATCGCCCCCCCGGCACGCTCCGCACGGCGGAGACATCGAGGCCCACCGCGGTCAATTCGCAACGCATTTCAGCGCCGAGCAGATCGGCCCCGACGCGCCCCCACACCGCCGCCTGCCCCCCGAGGCGAACAAACGCACACGCCGCCGACACGGCCATCCCGTCGACCACCTCGGCGACGTCGGTGGCGAGCACCTTCCCCGGCACGGCCGGCACCGCAGGCACCCGGTAGAGCGTCGTCGTGCAGATACCGCCGACGGCGATCAGCATCGGCGGCGCGGCTCGCCCCTCGCTCATGACACCTTCTCAGGCGTCGCCGATGCCGGCGTCTGGCCCCGTGCATCGTGCTCGAGGTTAGCCAGGCGGCTCAGCAGAGCGTCCCGCTCCGCCTCCGCCCGGGCGAGGCGATCGTCGACGCGGTGGAGGGGGACGTTCGCGTTCTCCATGAAGTCATCCACGTCGCGCCGCGACTTTTCGAGATCGTTCTCCAGGCGCACCCGCTCGGTCACGTCCCGCGCCACCGCGTAGATCACCCCCTCGTCGGGCACAGCCCGGGCGTTCCATTCGAGCCACACCGCCTCTCCGTCGACGCGGAGGTAACGGTTGCGGAAGCGGAGCGTCGTCTCGCCGCGCGACAACCGGCTGACCTCGGTCAGGGTCGCCTCGCGGTCATCGGGATGGACGAAGTCGACGAACCGCTTCGCGAGCAGCTCCGACTCGGCGTAGCCCAAGACGCGGTAGAAGTTGTCGTTGACGCGGCGGAAAAACCCGTCGAGGCCGGCGACGCAGAACAGGTCGACCGAGAGATCGAAGAACCGCACGAGTTGCTGCTCCGCCCGGCGCTGTCCGCTCTCGAAGTAAGCCACGAGTTCGTCGACGACGGCCCCCGCATCGGCTGGCCTCGCGGCGCGATCGGCGGCGAGGCAGCGGCAGGCGAGCCGCACCACAGACTCAGGGCCGCCGGAGGATTTGAGCCGCGCAAGCGCCTCGGCGATGTCCCCCGTGGCGGCCCGCCGCCAGGCGTCGGCGGGGCCGTCGCTACGAAACGGCGGGGATCCGGTGAGGATTTCGCAGAGGATGCACCCCAAGCCGAAGACGTCGGAGCGGCGGTCGATCGCCTCGGTCTCCCCCCGGGCCTGCTCCGGCGCCAGATACCCGGGCGTGCCGAAGAGAGTCCCGCAGACGGTGTGCGGCGCGTCGCCGGGGGACTCGTGGAGAACTCCTTGATCACTGCTCTCCCGCTCGGCGAGTACCTTCGCCAGACCCCAGTCCATGACCGTCACGAGACTGTACTCGCCGACCATGACGTTGGAGGGCTTGAGGTCGCGGTGGATGACCCCCGCATCGTGCGCCGCGGCGACGGCTTGGCAGGCCTGGAGGAAGGCGGCCAGGAGCCGGGGCTGATCGTCGGCGGGGTCGCATCTGGCGTCGAGGATCTGCCGCAGCGTCTGGCCGCGCAGGAGCCTCATCACCATGTAGGCGCGGCCATCGTCGGTGATCCCGAACTCGTGGACCGCCATGATGCCAGGATGGTTCAATCGGCTGGCGATCTTCGCCTCGCGGAGAAAGCGTCGCAGCTGGGCCGGCCGGTCGCCGCATACCTGGAGCGACTTGATCGCCACGGGGCGCTCGAGGAACACGTCCCACGCCTCGTAGACAATCCCCATGCCACCGCGGCCGATCTCCCGCACCACCCGGTAGCGGCTGCCGCTCGCGGCCGAGCCGACGCCTGCGAGCGCGTCGTCTCCCGGCCCGGGCGCGACGGAACCGGACGCACTTCCGGAGGCGTTGCCGTCCGCCCAGCGATGGAGTTCGAGGGTATGGTCGACCGACGCCGGAAGCGCAGCCGAAGACTCGATGCCGGCTCCGGGCTCAAACTCGATGCCGCTGGCGAAGGCGACGGAGGGAATGGCTCCGTCCGACACGCTTCTCAAGGCGACGGTTGGGGAGTCGTGCGGGGGCCGGCCATCGCCTCCAGGGACACCGACGTTGGGGACACCGGCCACGGGTTCACCGCAGCCGGTCGACCGGGTTTCGCGTCTTCCCTCGTGGTCGGTCGTCTGGCGGTCCATCGCGCATTCCCCAAGATCTCGAACCTTTCCGGCGGAGAAGATGCCCCGTCACCGCCTTTCGCATTCTATCGCCGCGCCGGACCGGTGCAGGGGCAGTCGGCGGGGTGCATTTGCGATTGGCCCGAGACGCTCACGCCAGTGGCCCCTTCGCCAGCATCCGCTCGAGGGCGGCGACGCGGATAAGGAGGCCGTCGCGCTCAGCGCGGAGCCGCTCGATGCCGGGATCGGGCTGGAGGACCGTCACCTCCCGGGCCACCGCGTAGATCGCCCCCTCCTCCGGGACGGCGCGCGCGTTCCATTCGAGCGTCACGAAGCGACCGTCGGCGCAGCGGTAGCGGTTGCAGAAGCGGTGCGTCGTTTCACCGCGGCCGAGCTTCTCGACTTCGGCAAGCGTCGTTGCCTGGTCGTCGGGATGGACGAAATCAAGAAACGTCCTCGACAGGAGCACACTCTCGGGGTAGCCGAGGAGGCGGATGGCGTTGTCGTTGACGCGGAGAAACGTCCCCGACAGGCTGGCGATGCAGAACAGATCGATCGAGAGATCGAAGAACCGGACGAACTGCTGCTCGGCTCGGCGCTGCCCCGACTCGAGGTGCGTGACGAGGACCTCGACGATCTCGCCGGCATCGGCGGGGCGCTGCTCAGGGTCGATCGCCAGGCAGCGTCGGGCGAGGGTCGAAAGCACCTCAGGGCCGTCACAGACTTCGAGGCGGGCAAACGCCGCGGCAGTGTCCCCTTCCTCCGCCTGCCGCCACACCTCCACCGGCGTCGTTCCCCGGTAGGCGGGCCCTCCGGTGAGGATCTCACAGAGGATGCATCCCAGGCCGAAGACGTCGGTCCGCCGATCGACGCGGTCAATCTCCCCCCGCGCCTGCTCTGGCGCGAGATAGCCCGGAGTCCCAAACACCGTCCCACAAACGGTGTGGAGCCCCTCGGGCGTGTTCTCAAGGTTCTCGTCGGAGAACACCACCTCCGGCTGGGGATCGTCGAGGACTTTCGCGAGCCCCCAATCCATCACGGTCACGAGGCTGTACTCCCCGACCATGATGTTGGCAGGCTTGAGATCGCGATGAATGACGCCGGCGGCATGGGCATAGGCCACCGCCTGACAGGCCTGGAGGAAGGCGGCGAGAAGTTGGGGGAGATCGTCGGTCGCCCCGGCGCGGGCATCGAGAATCTGCCGCAGCGTCTGGCCGCGCAGGAGCCGCATCACCATGAACGCCCGGCCGTCGCCGGTCTGGCCGAACTCATGGATCGCCATGATGCCGGGATGGTTGAGACGGCTGGTGATCCGCGCCTCGCGCAGGAAGCGCTTCAGCTGCGACGGCCGATCTCCCCTGACTTTCAGCGACTTGATCGCCACGGATCGCTCGAGTTGCAGATCGAGCGCCTCATACACCACTCCCATCCCGCCGCGGCCAACCTCGCGGACGAGCCGATAGCGCCCCCCGGCCCCCGCCACACCGATCGCCGCCGCCATTCCGGCATCGACGTCGGCACGGGCTTCACCGGCATGGATCACCGTCCGGCGTTCGCCGACGGTAAGCGGCAGGAGGTGGACGGTGTGATCGATCGGCCCGACGGTGAGTTGGGCGTGAAAGGGATCATCGAAGACCGGGGCTACGCCGCTGTCAGCGCCGCAGACGACTCCCTCCGGCTGCAGATCTGGAGGAACGATCCGTGACGGCTGGTCGAGCGCGCGCACCGGGGCAGGAACGCCCGGAGCGCTCTCCATCGCCGTCGATGGCTCGACGGTCGCCATCCCTTGCTCCTCCCGCTGGGGTTTCGCCGGGCCGCCGGTTTTCTGGCAGCCATCCGTGTCGCCTACCCCTCTGCATCCTACCGCGGCCGGTCAAGGGCCGCGCGGGCCGGGCAAGCGGCCCGAAGGACCACGGAGGGCTTTCTCGATCGACTCTCAGCGTCACAGGCAAGGACAGTCGGTGGGAAGGATCATGGCGACGGCCCCTGGGACGGCTTCGAAGCGGAAGCGGTGGGCCTTCATCGGCTCGCCGTCGAGATTCACCGGAAGCTCCCCGGCACTCTCCGTCTCGACCCACGGCACCCGTTGGCGAACGACCCATCGCCCCCCGCGCCAGGGGGCGCCGGCGGAGACCGCGGCCGCCAGTTCGGCCGCCACTTCGGGAACATCGGTCATCGAGAACGGGGCGAACGAAACGACATCGAGGAGGCCGTCGTTGATCCGGGCCTCGGGGGCGAGTGGATGGCCGCCACCGGCGAGGCGACCATTGCAGACGGCGCCGACGATCATCCCGGCGCTGCTCTCGCCGTCGGGCGTGCGGAGCGTGCAGGCGTAGGGACGGAAGTTGACCGCCTTGAGAATCCCCATCAGCGTGTAGGCCCCGCCACCGAGGAAGTCCTTGAGCTCCACCGGCGTGTCGGCGGTGACCGCGGCCCCGAAGCCCCCCGAGGCGACATTCACAAAGTAGCGGTCGTTGGCGCGGGCCAGATCGACAGGCCCAGGTGCTCCCTCGCAGGCAAGGGTGAGCGCCGCCACCGGATCGGCCGGCACCCGGCAGGCGGTGGCAAAGTCGTTGGCGGTGCCGAGGGGGAGGATCCCCATCGCCGGGCGCGAGCCTGGCTCGAGCGCCATCAGCCCGTTGGCCATTTCATTGACGCTCCCGTCCCCGCCCCCGGCGATGATCCGCTCGACGCCGTCGGCTGCCGCCTCGGCGACGAGCCGCTCGACATCCCCGTTCTCCCACGTGACGCGAACCTCGAGCGCGTGGCCCGAGCGACGGAGCGCGTGGACCGCGTCGCGCACCGGCTGGAGCCCTGCCTTCTTGCCATTGAGAATCAGTCGAGCACGCATTTGGAATGACTCCTCGAGATACCGTTATTCTCTTCGCAGGCGGATTCTACCGGTTGTTTTCCATTCCACTGAATCGCCGCACGAAGGAGTTTCCCATGCTCGATGCCGCCACGCGGGCCCGCGACTTTCCCGCCCTCGCGGGAATCGTTTATCTCAATACAGCCGCCGAAGGGATCCCGCCGCCGGCGGTCGGTGAGGGGCTCGGCCAGTACTTCCGCGACAAGCAGCTCGGCATGGACGGCCGGCTGCGGCATGCCGCAGTCCATGCGGAAGCCCGTCGGCTTGCCGCGGAACTGATCGGCCTCGAGACCGACGACGTCGCCATCTGCTCCTGCTCCTCCGAAGCGTTCAATCTCGCGAGCCTTGCTCTCGGGCTTCGCGACGGCGATGAGGTCGTCGTCACCGATCTCGACTTCCCATCAAGCGTCACGCCGTTTCTTCAAGATGGCTGCCCGGCCACGGTGAAGGTGTGGCGATCGCGCCAGGGGAGCCTCCTGAACGACGACCTCGTCGCGCTCCTTTCGCCCCGGACGAGGCTCGTCTCACTGCCGCTGGTGAGCTTCTACAACGGCTTCCGCGCCGATGTCCCGGCAGTCGCCGAGATCGTCCACCGCCATTCCCCGGCGCTCCTCGCCGTCGATGTCACGCAGGGGCTGGGGCGGATCCCCCTCGATCGCGATTCGGGTGCCCTCGCCGGCGCCGATCTCATCGTTTCGAGCACGCACAAGTGGCTTCTCGGGCCCCATGGCGGCGGGATCGTCGGCGTGCCGCCGACGCGCCGCGATGCGTGGACCGTGCCGGCCGGTGGCTGGTTCAACATTCACGACGCGTTCGGGGCCGACCGCTTCGAGCGGGCCGAGAGCCTCCTCGGCGCCGCGAGCTTCGCTGTCGGGATGCCGAACTACCCCGCCCTCTACGCGATCCACGGGGCGCTTGAATACCTCTCGGGTGTCGGCGTCGCCGCGATCGATCGCCGGGCCACGCCCCTCGTCGCCGAGTGCCTCGCCGGCCTCCGGGCCCTCGGCGTCGATCTCCTCTCCCCGACCGATCCGGCGCAACTGGTAGGCATCCTCGCCTTTCTCCACCCCCGGGCCGATGCCCTCCACCGCTTCCTCCACGATCGAAAGATCCACGTCATGCACCACGCCGGCCGGCTCCGCGTCGCGCTCCATGGCTACAACACCGAGGCCGACGTCGCCACGTTCCTCCGCGAGTTCGCAACCGCGCTCGCCACGGTTTGACAACCCTCGCGGGGGAGCGATCGCCCGCCGTCGGACAGCCTAAAACTCGGCGTGCTGCCGGCCGGTGCCAGCCAGGGTCGCAAACAGATCCCGGCGCGCATCGAGCAGCGCGAGCGCATGGTGGACGTCGGGAGGCTCGTCAGCAGCGACTGGCATGCTCACGATCGGAGTTGCGGCTGTCGCCTCGGGCTTGATAACGGCCCGGCTTCCGCTTCCCCACGGCACGACGCTGAACACGATCGCCGCGGCGATCCCGGCCACCATCTCGGGGAGGAGGCGCCGCCGCGGATGCAAACCTTGAGCGACCTGAGCCTGGCCGGCGAGCATGAGGCGGCGTTCCCAGGCCGCCTCCTCCATCGCGACGACAACGGACTCTCGGAAGCCGGCAGCCGGCGCGGGAAGACCGCGACCGCGGAGGATCGCTTCGATCGCGTGGCCGCTCGGCTGCGATTCGGGGTCGAGACAATCGTCTGCGTCGTGAGCATCGAAAAGGTTCATCGGATCACCTCCACGGCGAGCGCCGCGCGGAGCTTGTCGAGGGCGTAGCGATACCGGCCGGCCGCCGTGTTGAGACTCACGTTGGTCACCTTCGCGATCTGCGCGAACGTCAGGCCGCCATCGATCTTCAGGGCCACCACCTCGCGCTGGGCCTCCGGCAGGCCCGCGAGCGCCCTGGCGAGCCTGACGTCGGGTTCGTCCGCGGCGCCTGCCACGGCTTCCGAGACCATCAGGCCGTCGGCCTGGCGCGCCCGTCCGATCCGCTCGATCGCCGTTCGCTCGAGGGCTTTTCGCTGCCGGCTCCGGGAAACCGCATGCCGCAGCGACGTGAAGGCGTAGGCCTCGGGATCGTCGACGTCGCCCAGGCAGGCTCCCGAGCGCACCAGCCGCACGAACAGGTCGTGAACGATGTCCTCCGCCTCGGTGCCGGTGCAGCCGAGCGTCCGCGCGGCCCCCAGCAACCGGCCGGCGAGGCTGTCGTAGAGCGAGGCAAAGTCGGCCGAAGCCGCTGCCCCGTTTCCTTCGGGCGCTGTGTCGTCGCTCGTCATCGCATCGACTCCCCTCGCCATGGGCATCGTGGGTCGCCATGGGTCGATCGGACGCTCCCCGCCGGGAGTTCCCGAGGAAGGCGTCATCCCCAAGGAGCCGTGAGTCCCGACGATTTGTATTCCTGCCGGTCCAGCAGTTCGTGCTGCTCCCCCGGGGGCCCGTCGCACTCCCCGGCCCCACTCCTGTGGTTGTATCCCCGGCCGGCAGCCGGGGGAAAGGGGCGGGGATTTACAGGAACGCGGCCACCGTCGACGATTGGTTGGTCTGGCTGGCCACCACCGCCCCGCGGTTGGGAGTGGGCCGGCAGACCAGGGGAACAATTCACCGCCGCCCCCGCTCCGGGGAAGCCG